>Ga0209898_1000001_pt1 | contig 82121 bp, 90 predicted proteins | sample GWRWN2_50_60_FD_187225 | JGI IMG/M metagenome (GOLD analysis project Ga0209898, IMG submission 187225) | Riverbed sediment microbial communities from areas with no vegetation in Columbia River, Washington, USA - GW-RW N2_50_60 (SPAdes)... | ecosystem: Environmental > Aquatic > Freshwater > River...
TTATATAGTTTTCCTATTTGGAACAATAGTGGTCGATTTTCCAGTTTAAACGGGGATTCCATACATAATGTTTTTATGCACACATGAAATCTATTTTTCATGGAAGGATATTGTGTAAAGTGTAAACAGAAAAGGATTATGAATGATGAAAAGAAGATAACAATGAAAAATGGAAAGCCGGCAACACAAGGAATATGTTCAACGTGCGGTACCAAGATGTTTAAGATAGGAAAATAATCACATCCCAAATATGAAATTATTGGATCCTTAGAAAGTAAACGAATATCCATCTAATTATTTTTTTAATCTACTCTGATGGTTTGAAATTTCTAAGGGGATCTTTTTTGTTAGGCCCATTCACGCGACGTGATATGTCTATATCACTTTTTAATACTTCATCCTTTCCAATACCTTTTGATTTTGTGGGTTCATATCTATCTAGTTTTTTAAGTGCTTCAGTAATTTCGGTCTCCAATTTCTTTATCTTTTCAGCTTCCGTACGTAAGGAATAATCTAGATTTTTTTGACTTAATGAGGTATTCGCATAATTTTGATGCGTGGTTCCATGTGGGGGTTGTTTTGTCAACATCTTGACATTTTTGTTCGAGATCTCGTTTAACCTAGTATCAATAAGTTTAATTTTGTTTTCTATAATGGAAACAAGATTGTTCTTTACTGTACTCAACTCATAAAGATCGACAACAGATCGAGTTTGCTCAATTTCTTCATCGCATTTTTTTAAATCTTCACCGTATTTTATCATTAATCTGTCGAATTCCAATTTACTTAGCTTACCTTCTCGAAAAGTTTCATGTATTCTTCTCACAGAACTACTAATTATCGATCTTTCGACTTCCAATGAATCCAACTCATTTTTCATAATTTTAAGATCCGAACTACTTTTATTCATATCAAAGTAATTTTCATCATTTCTATTTTTCTTGTTCTTACGAACTCGGACTATTCTTTGCTTTCTTATTTGATGAAAAACTAGAGAAGATATTGCACCCAGCCCTATTGAAAATGATGCAATAAGCAAGTCCAACTTTAAGATATTACATTACAACATACTGTTAAGTCTTGTCCTTAGAATGCTTAGATCACTCTGCGTTTAATCCAATCATATTTCCTTGTTTTTGGATCCGGATATCCGCATTTTGCGCAACGCTTATCCCTTTTGTGAAATGAGTTATTGCCACACCTTCTACATCTTATATGGGTCTTCTTTCTAGTGAATTTTCCCATTGATGTTGTTCCTTTAGTCATTCTAATTTTCCTCCAATAGCATTAAATTTAGACTGTCAGACTGGCGGTGGAGATATCATAACAACGTTATCTCCCCTTACAACAATAGTTCCAATTTCATTAGATTTTCCTTCGTCAAATAATTCAACTGAATTGTCTAGTAGCAAATTCATATGTTGATCAAAACCATGTAAATTTCCACGAATAACTTTACTCCCTTTCAGTTTTATAAGAACTATTTTACCTAAACTCTCGTCAAGTACCTTTACAGCCATATCAATGGACAACTATTTCACTACCTATGGTATTGCGTAATGAAGGTCTATATTAAAGTTAATAATAAATCGCTACATTTTACGCAAAAATAATTTTTTGGAATTAATAGTTATTATTTAGCGTGATATAATTTTACTAACATAATATCCAATTTTGAGATCCAAAAATTAGATTGCTTCTATAATACAAGGAGTTCATCGAGTTCTTTTATTGATCTAATAAGATTCTTTATTGTAACTGAAATTATTTTTTCACCTTCTTTTTTAGTTGCTTTTATGGGATCACCCCAAACCCCATTTTTTGTTATCTTAAATGAGGATGGATTATTCAGAAAAGTTGAATATGTAGAATGCAATCTCTTTTGGTCGACATAGCCTCTTTTGGCTTTTTCCATGCGGACTAGCTTTGGTGCAATAGCGAGCATTAATGAAGTCTCTACAAAACCAGCATGGTCAAATTCCCTTTCAATCAAAGGCCAATAATTAATCCCAAATACGTTTAATCTTGCGTTATTCTTTGCTACTTTTTGAGGAACATATTGTACTACCCCCATGTTTCCATGGTGGGCATTTAGTATAATTACATAATTAAAACCATTTTCTCCCAATGAAATACATATTTGACTTAAAAATTCTGAAAGTAGATCATTACTTATTGAAATATTGAAAAATGGCTTGTGTTCGTATGATACTCCATAAGGAATACTTGGTAGAACATATGATGAAATTTTTTTTGAAATTTGGTTTGCTAGATACCCTGCAATTATTGTATCGGTAGTTATGGGAAGATGTGGGCCATGTTGCTCTATGGAACCTAGAGGGATTATTAGTTTCCTTTTTTTATTTTTTATCTCATAACTACTGAGATTGTATATAGACATTGATATTACACATATTCAAATGAGTTATTAAACTAATCAAACAAATGTTCAATGTTTAATATTCATCTCCTGGTTTCAATATTCATTGCGTCTTTGATCACAACCCGTCCCCAATTAACATCAATACGGTTTTCTAGGAATAGCGTTACTGCTTCTAGCAATGTTACCGCTTCTAGTCTCTGTCCTCTTCTCTTAATTGTGTCTACTGTATCTTCCTGTCTAACCCTGAATGATTCCTGACAGATAATAGGTCCCTGGTCAAGATCTTCTGTCACAAAATGAGCAGTGCACCCAACGATTTTTGCACCTCTTTCATAAGCCTGGACATACGCATATGCCCCCGGGAATGCAGGCAACAATGACGGGTGAATGTTAATTATCCGATCAGGGTACCTCCAGACAAAGTTTGGAGTCAATAATCTCATGTATCTTCCCAACACTATCAAATCCACATTGTAGCGATCCATTATGTCAAGGATTTGTTCTTCTGCATCTGTTTGCATGGAGTGTACTATATGATAAAATGGAATATTGTGTTTTTTTGCAATAGCACTAGTTGTATTTTCACTTCCTATGATGACAACAATATTTGCATGTATTTGACCAGATACTTTTGCATCCAACAATTTAATCAGGCAATGACTTTCTTTGCTAACAAAAATTGCAAGGTTCTTTAATCTTTTAGGCTCTTGATAATGAATTTTTACTTCCATATCTAATTTTTTTGCCAGAGTTTTTAGTTCGGTATCAAATAATTTTTTATTGAAATCATGATGATGGAATGACGCCTCCAATTGCATTCCAAATAATCCATTGATAACATTTTGATTTATTTGTTCAATGTTTCCATCGTTTTTAAAAATAAAATTTGTTACGTCGGCAACTACCCCCTTTCTATCTTTACCTACAACTGTTACCTCAACCAGTAGTTTATCATTCATGTTCAATATACAATCGATTAAGAACCCTCAAAAATAAAGGATTCTAAAAAAACTAATACTTAAATAAGTTGATTTCAATTCTAAAGCGATGATAAATACACTTTTAGTGAATTTATGTTCAACAAATTAGTATAGATAGATATGTTATTCATGATTGCTCTTCACAATATGGTTTGCAAGAAATGAGTCCGGAACAGAGACAGAAAATTTTTAAGAAATCAAGAAAAGATTTTGATTATAATAACCCAACAAGAAAGTGTTCAGTGTGCTATACGCTTTCAGGATGGCATTGCTATACATGTAATGGAGACTTTTGCGAACTTCACTTTCATGATGAAAAACACAAAAAATTATGCAGTGTTTGATTCAGTCAAAATACATTCATTCTCATATTAAAGCTGAAGAAACCTACTATCAAGATAGTTAAACTAGAGTAACTAGTATCGAAGCAAAAATTTACTAGTAAATTAGTGTGCGGGGGGTGGGATTTGAACCCACGGATCCCTAAGGAACAGGGATCTAGGAATGTGAATGATATTCATTCTAAGCTTCGCACTCGCTTTTCACGAGACCTGCGCCGTTGACCTGGCTTGGCAACCCCCGCATCGATTTGTCCGCTATTGAAAGTTATGCGGCCAAATTTATCTATTATTTAGAATATATTGGTGTTTAGTTATGTAGAACAAGAATATGCCATTATTTGGTACTAATGGAATTAGAGGAGTTTTTGGAAAAGATCTTACTCTAGATTTCTTAGTCGATGTTACTCAATCATTGGCAGCTTTTTACAAAGAAGGAACAATCTTGGTGGGAAGAGATGGCCGAAATTCAAATAATATTATGTTTAATATTGTTACTGCTGTCTTAAATTCTAATGGACTGAATACAGTAGATGCAGGTCTTGTACCAACACCCTGTCTTCAGTATGCAACAAAAAAAAATCAATATGAAGGCGGTGTTATGATTACTGCCTCTCATAATCCTCCAGAATACAACGGGGTAAAACCAATTGCAAATGATGGAGTTGAATTATCACGAGATGATGAGTCTGTGGTTGAAGAGATTTTTAGAAATAAATCGTTTATTAATTCAGATAAAATAGGACAGAATTTCAAAGAAGATATGATTATTGAACGCTATATTGATGATGTCCTAGATTTAGTAAATGTAGAAAAAATTAAGAAACATAAATTTAGAATAACGATGGATTTAGGAAATGGAGTTCAAGCTCTAGTTGCACCATTATTGGCTAAAAGGCTTGGATGTACGGTAATAACGCTTAATGGAACATTGGATGGAAATTTCCCTGGAAGAGGATCAGAACCAACTCCATCAAACCTAGATTTGTTGAGTTTTGTTGCAAAAGAAACTAAAACTGACTTTGGCGTTGCGTATGACGGAGATGGAGATAGATGCATATTTTGCGATGAACATGGAACCATCATTTGGGGCGATAAAACAGGAACTTTATTGGCCAAATACTTGATATCTGATCGGCATCAGAAAGCGAAAATAGTTTGCCCGATAAACACTACACATATCTTGACAAAAATTGCAGAAGAAAATGGTTCCAAAATTATTCATACAAAGGTTGGCAGTGTTGAGGTGTCTCGTGAAATGATCAAGCAAAAAGCAGTTATTGGGTTGGAAGAAAACGGGGGTTTCATGTATGGAAAATTAAATCAGGTTAGAGATGGCGCATTGACCACTGCATTGATGCTAGATTTACTAGCGTCAAAAGAAAAGCCCCTTTCAGAATTATTGTCATCTCTTCCTCTCGTATACCAATACAAATCTAAATTTCATTGTTCTGATATTGAATTAACTCAAAAATTGATAAATAAATTCAAGAATCACGGGAGTCCGAAAAAAGTTGAAACTCTTGATGGTGTCAAGATTTGGTTTGATGATGAAAGTTGGATAATGCTACGCCTCAGTGGGACTGAACCGTTGATTAGAATTTATGGAGAATCAACAGATGAATTACTAATCAATTCCAAAGTTCATGAATATACACGTCTTGTTAGTGAGACATTAGATGAAAAATAATATTTTTTCGGCAACATTTTTAATACTCCTCTGCTTGTATTCAGTAGATTAAAGATGATCCCAATGGGTGATGGATTATAAAATGAGTAAACCGTTTTATGTAAAATTTGAAACTCCAAAAGATCTTGTCAATGCAGTGTATGAGGCTGTCAGAGTAGCCAAACAAAGTGGAAGCGTTAGAAAAGGAACCAATGAAACTACAAAGGCGGTAGAAAGGGGAGTTGGTAAATTGGTGGTAATTGCAGAGGATGTACAACCACCTGAAGTAGTTGCACACATCCCAATCATCTGTGATGAGCGAAACACTCCATACATTTTCGTACCAAGCAAGCAACAATTAGGTGAATCGCTTGGAATTGAAGTTGGCTCTGCTGCCGCAACAATAATTGATGCAGGAGAGGGTCAACATATCGTGGACCAGATTATTAGTGCATTATCTAGTATTAAAGACAAGAAGGAGTGATTTCACCTTTGAGTAAAGCCGCGGAAGTAAAAGTAACGCCAGCAGAAGTTATCCAAATAGTAGGAAGAACAGGTATTGCAGGTGAAGTAATCCAAGTTAGAGTAAAGGTTTTAGAAGGAAAAGATAAAGGTCGAATTCTTACAAGAAATGTTAAGGGATCCGTTAGAATGAAAGACATACTTATGCTGAGAGAAACTGAAAGAGAGGCAAGAAAGATAAAATAGTGATATCAATTGAGCAAAGCAGCTGCTTCTCTTCGTAATTGTTTCTTTTGCGGAAAACATATTCCTACAGATGCAGGAATGATGTTAATAAAAAACGATGGATCTATTCAATGGACATGTTCTCCAAAATGCAAGAAAAACCTAAGGTTAAAACGTGATCCGAGAAAATTGAAATGGACACGTAAATATGTCAAAGGTGGGATTAAGGTCAAAAAGTAAAGATTAAAGATGTCAAATTTAGAACAAACCCTTATAGTAGTGAAACCTGATGGTTTTAAGAAGGGCCTTGTTGGAAAAATTATTTCCAGATTTGAGCAGAAAGGCTTTCAAATAGTTAACCTAAAATTATTTCAATTTGATGTTGATACAGCAAAAAGGTTTTATGAATCTCATAAAGACAAGCACTTTTTTGATGAACTAGTTTCATTCATCTGTTCAGGTAAAACAGTTGGATGTATTTTAGAAGGAACCAACGCCGTTTCAACAGTAAGATTAATGGTTGGAAACACAAAATCGTCAGAAGCTTTACCAGGAACTATTAGAGGAGATCTTGGAATCGGATTAACAGATAACATAATCCATGCTTCTGATTCCGCTGAAAGCTTCATAAAAGAGTCTAAAATCATTTTTAATTAAGTGACACTCCGCCAACCAGTTGTAGTTGTATTGGGTCATGTAGACTCTGGTAAAACGTCCTTACTTGACAAGATTCGCGGGACAGCCGTACAGTCCAGAGAAGTAGGAGGAATAACTCAACATATTGGTGCAAGTTATTTCCCAATAGAAACTATTAAAGAAATAACAGGAAAATTATTTGATCAATTATCAAAGTCAGAGAATCCTGTTCCAGGTCTTCTTGTAATAGATACGCCAGGCCATGAAGTCTTCGCAAATCTTCGTATGCGGGGAGGTTCTGCCGCAGATATCGCAATAGTTGTTGTTGATGTTAATAAGGGACTTGAAGCCCAAACGATCGAAAGTTTAGATATACTGAAGAACAGGAAAGTACCGTTTGTCATAGCCCTCAACAAAATAGATCAAATATCTGGCTGGAAAAAAAACAATTCCATTCTAATTGCAGAACAGCTTAAAATTCAGGACCCAACGATTTTATCATATTTGGATGAAAAAGTCTACAATGTTGTAGGCGCGCTGTCCCGATTAGGATATAGTTCTGAAGCCTTTTGGCGAGTCAAGGATTTTACAAAGGAGCTGGCTATTGTTCCGGTAAGTGCTGTAAAAGGAACGGGAATACCTGAATTGCTTGCAGTTCTTGTGGGTTTAACTCAACAATATCTGTCTAAAAGATTGGAACGGCATGAGACTGAGACAAAAGGTATCGTTCTTGAAGTAAATGATGAAATTGGCCTAGGACCATCAGCAAATGTTATTCTACTTGATGGTACTCTTAAACATGGTGACAGAATCGTTGTTGCCAAAAAGGACAGTGTTACTGTTACGAAAATTAAAGCATTATTACTCCCTAAACCTTTGGATGAAATGAGAGATCCAAGGGATAAATTTAGACATGTTGATAAAGTTATTGCTGCTGCAGGATTAAAAATAACCTCCCCAGATTTAGAAGGCGTGCTTGCTGGCAGTCCACTCTATGTTGTCAAAAGTCCTGAAGATGAAGAAAGATTGAAATCAAATATCGAATCTGAAATCAAGTCAGCAATAGTACAAACAGAATCAAACGGGGTTATTTTAAGATGCGATACGATAGGTTCAATTGAGGCGATTACAGAACTTTTGAAAAAAGAAAATGTTCCAATCAAATCAACTGATTTGGGTAATATTACACGAAAAGATGTTCTTTCTGCTTCTGCCGTCAGAGAAAAAGATCGTTACCTTGGTGTGGTTCTTGGATTCAATGTAAAAGTTTTTGAAGATGCAGAAAAGGAAGCATTTGAAAGAAAAATCAAAATTTTTAATGAAAAAATAATTTATAATTTAGTAAGGAGTTACTCTGAATGGGTAACATATGAAAAAGTTCATGATGATTCAATCGTTTTTAATGAAATACCGCCAATTTGCAAATTTCAATTTTTAAAAGGGTATGTTTTTAGAAGAAATAATCCTGCTGTATTTGGTGCTGAAATTTTGATTGGCAAGTTGAAGCAAAAAACTTCTGTGATTAATGAAAAAGGTAAGAAAATAGGTATAATTCATCAAATACAAAATGAAGGTAAAAATCTAGAAGTTGCCGCCAAAGGAACCCAAGTAGCGCTGTCCATAAAAGAACCCACGGTTGGCAGACAGATAAACGAAGGCGATGTATTTTATACGGATCTTAATAGCAGGGAAGCAAGGCTATTACTCGAAAGATTTTCTGACAGGCTCAGTGAAGAAGAACAAGAAATTTTTAATTTCATTTTATCTAAGAAACGTGAGATAGATCCTTCATTTGGATATATATGAAACCAAAAGAAAATTTCAAATCAAATTCGAGCATTTTACAAGTTTGGAATTAAAGAGTTATTTCTATTATTGATACTTGTCCAGCAAACCTTCTAGTCCCTTTTCACCAACTGCACCTACAGCTTTTTCTACGAGTTTTCCATTCATGAATACAATGAATGTAGGAATTGCATAGACATCAAATCTCATTGCGACGCCTTGGTTATCATCAACATTCAGCCTACCAAAAATAACTTTTTCTTCATATTTTTTTGCAAGCTTGTCAAAAATTGGAAGCATAAATTGACATGGTCCACACCATGTTGCCCAAAAATCTACAAGAACCGGTTTATTACCGCCTATTACTTCGTCAAAGTTTTTTTCTGATAATTCAACGAGTGTGGGTTTATTAGAATTTGAACTCATCTTACAAATTATCGTTGGAATTGATATTTAAATCTTGTAATGCAGCACTTTTGAAAAATTTAAAATAAACCAAGATCGGTTACCTAAATCAAGTGTAATTCAAGATTGATCAAAACTTTGCGACTTTGTATTAATAAGTTTCATTTTTCTAATTCATATCACAATCAATAGGTGATTAAATAATACAATAAACTTAGTATGTAAAAATACCAATTTTTTGTCTGCTCCGTATGACTTGATTTTTTGTCATTTTTTGATTTGCCAATTACAGATCTATCAGGAATTTGACCTTGTGTTGATTGTCGTGTTGGAGAACCTCCATAGCATGGTAGGTAATTCCCTTTATTTCAGTTTTATAACCATGTTTTGAAAGGTCTATTGATTCAGCCATGCCCCATCCTGTTAATTTGAACATCGAGTCTAATTTGGAGATGATTATCTCAAAATCTGACATTACTTGACTATCTATGGTGATAAGTAAATGGACTTTCTCCAACCAATTAAATAATAATTCGTAATAATCCACTCCTTCAACCCTAAAATCAACCTTACTTGTCCCATGAATTTTCTTGATTTCAAACATTACATTGATCATACCTTTGGCTGCATAGGAAAAGGCCTCTTCAATAGTGTCACCGAACGCTTCAATATACGCATCTGTAACGTGTTCAAGATATCTAAAACCGCCAGACAATAATCTTTGTCGTAGTCCTGCTTTATTATAACTAATCGCAAAATCTAAATGATGACACACGATCCTCAAGATTGTGAAGTTAGACCTTCCGCGAGGAATGAAAGATTTGCAATATGAGGAATTAAGAAATATTTCCTTTATGAGAGATAAGTTTGTAGAAACTGCAGAAATCTTTGATTTCAATCTAATCGAACCATCAACATTGGAATTATTATCCACCCTTGAAGCGAAAAGTGGGCCATCAATAATTGAAGAAACATATAGTTTTACTGACAAAGGAGGTAGAAATATAGCCTTACGTTTTGATTTGACTATTGGACTATCAAGATTTGTTTCTATGCGCAGAGATCTTAAACTTCCAATAAAATTATCATCATTTGGAGGTGTCTGGAGATATGATGAACCGCAATTAGGTAGGTATAGATATTTTCATCAGTGGGATATAGAGATATTCGGATCCGCAAACGTAGATGCAGACGCTGAAGTTATTGAATTTGTTTCATTTTTTTTGAGAAAATTGGGGATTGATTTTGTAATAGCCATTAATCACAGGGGAATATTAGAAGAATATCTATCAAAATTTCTGGGAATTACTAATAATTCTCTTGTAAGTGAAATGTTGAGGGCCGTTGACAAGTTATCCAAAAAAAGTTCAGAACAAATTATCAGTGAATATAGAGACAGGCTTGAATCTAATAGTTTGCAAAAATTTATTGAATTTGTTTCTCTTAATGGTCCGCCTGAAAAAATATTGCACAATGATAGGGTAAGAGCATTTGAGTCTTCAAACACTCTCTCAATGTTACTTGATTCACTAAAATCAAGACAGGCCAAAAATATAACGGTAGACTTTAGCATAGTACGTGGTCTTGATTATTATTCTGGTATAGTGTTTGAAGCAAAAGAACCATCCTCACAAACTGGATCACTAGTAGGCGGTGGTAGGTATGATAAGTTGACAGAGGCATTTGGTAGAACGGATTTGTATGCAACAGGTGCTGCAGGCGGTGTAGAAAGGATACTAACTGCTATGAAGGGCAGATCAAAAAAAATACCACAAAGGCCATTGATTTATGTTGCATACGGTTCCCAAAAAGAAAAAACACATGCTTTAGAAATAGTATCGAATTTAAGAAATCTTGGCTATTCTGTAGACTATGACATAAACAACAGGACCATCAATAAACAATTCCATGATGCTTCTTTAAAAAATGCATTGGCAATCATAATGGTAAGTCTCGATGAATTCAAAAAGGGTATTGTTACCATTAAGACAGGAGTTAAGGAACAAAAGCAAAGTATTACTGAAATTAGAAAATATCTTGACCAAATAATTTAACTTGGTTTAATTTAGTTTTTGGTTATTAAATTTTAATCATTTCGAGATTCTTCATCTTCATCATTCCATTTTCCTTCTTATCATATACAATTCTTATTACTAAATCCGGTGGTTCATAGCTAACATAAAGATCATCTTTTTCAAGAATTTGAATATCGTGTCCTAATATAATCTGCGATTCATCTATTCCATTTTCCAATAATTTCTTTTTCGCAGCTACTGCAATGCCATCATCTGAAGTGTTGGTTGTCAGTAGTACCTTCCCAGAACATTTCAAGGTCATCTGGTATGGAAAAATAGTTTCTCACAATTAAACTCTATCTTCCAAATTTGGATTGGATAGTCTGCGATTTCTTACTTTTGAAGAAAAAAGAATAATATATTTATTACTAAGTACAGACGTCAACCTAAAGGATAATGGTTGAGGTTGCAATAATTATTTGACAGATCACATTTCGCATGATGTACTAATTATTGGCACTGGATTGGCCGGGTTGCGTTCTGCTATAGCATGTGCTATGAGAAATGAGAAATTAAATATCGGAGTAATTTCAAAGGTGCAGGCTATGCGCTCACACTCGGTTTCCGCTGAGGGTGGAACTGCAGCGGTGCTATTTTCAGATGAAGGGGACAATATAGAGTCCCACATTTATGATACTATTAGAGGTAGTGATTTCTTGTGTGATCAAGATGTTGCTGAAAAATTAGCCCATGAAATACCAAATGAAATATATCAACTAGATAAGTGGGGAATGCCATGGTCTAGAAGGGACGACGGCAGAATTGATCAGAGAAAATTTGGAGGGTATTCTTTTCCAAGGGCAACTTACGCGCAGGATAAAGTGGGTTTTTACGAAATGCAGACACTTTATGATACGTGTCTAAAACATGATAACATCCATTTTTATAACGAATGGTTTTGCACATCAATTCTAGCTGATGGGAACAATAACTTTGCTGGTGTTACTGCAATAGAGATGAAAAGTGGAAACTTTGTCATATTCAAATCTAATTCTGGGATCATCGCTACAGGAGGAGCAGGCAGACTCTATAGTTTTTGCACCTATGCGTACTCTTCAACACCGGATGGTATAGATATGGCATTTAGATCCGGATTGGCTCTAAAGGACATGGAATTTGTTCAATTCCATCCTACCGGAATCCTTCCATCAGGAATTCTAATAACAGAAGGTGCTAGAGGCGAAGGAGGATATTTGATAAATAATCTAAAGGAAAGATTCATGAAAAATTATGCTCCTGAAAAATTAGAACTAGCTCCCCGTGATGTGGTTTGCAGATCAATGATAAAAGAAATTGAAAATGGCAGAGGGTTTAAACACGAAACGGGTGTCGACTGTCTTAAATTGGATCTGACGCACCTGGGAGAAGAACGCATTAAAGAACGATTAGCAGGAATTAGAGAGATAGGTATTAAATTTTCAGGCATCGATATAATAAGCGAACCCATAGAAATTAGACCGGTCTGTCACTATATGATGGGCGGGATACATACAAACATCGATGGACAAACCGGGATGAATGGCTTATGGTCAGCTGGTGAGGCCGCCTGTAACGGTCTTCATGGAGCAAATCGACTTGGGGCAAATTCTACATCTGAGTGTTTAGTTTGGGGAAATATAACGGGAAGATTGGCAGCCGATTATGCCCAGAAGAACAAGGAGAAGTCTATCAACATTGCTGAGAATAAGATACTGGCAGAAGAAAAGAGAATCTTTGATGGGATTTTTAGAGGAAGTGGTCAGGTAAATCCTTACGACGTTAGAAAAGAGTTTACAGATTTGATGGATGCAAAAACTTATATTTTTAGAAATGAAAATACGCTAATCGACGGTTTAAAAAAAGTAAGAGAACTTCAGAAATTATCATGGAAACATGTGGATGATAGTTCTAAAGAATATAACACAAATTTCATAAATGTAATGGAGATAGATTCATTATTGAGAATAGGAGAGATTATAATTATTGGTGCTTTGAATAGACGGGAATCGAGAGGAGCTCATTCTAGGACTGACTACCCGAATAGGGACGATGTCAATTTCTTAAAACACACATTGGCACACTTTAAGGACAGTGCTGAACCTCACTTTTCGTGGCATCCTGTTACGCTAACCAGATATGTACCAGCAGAGAGAAAATACTGATGAAAGAACTAGAACACGATAGTCGCAACAATTTGGAGGGATTAAAGGGCTGGCTTAATCCATCAAGATATGGATGGGAACGTATTTCTTACTGGTTTCAGAGAATAACAGGAGTTTTTCTTCTTATCTATTTCATTGGGCATGTGTACGAAACAAGTACAATAGTTAACGGTCAAAATGCATGGGAATCATTTTTAGAGCTGACGCAGACAGTTTGGGGGCATCTATTCCTAATTATGGTAATAGGAGCAAGTACATTTCATTCCGCAAATGGTATTCGTCTAATCTTTACTCATGTAGGTATCGGACTAGGAACGCCAGGCAGACCTGATTATCCGTACAATCCTTCATCTTTGAATTACAGACAAAAATCTGGGATATGGATTGCACTGATATTGTCCGCCGCTGCGATGTACTATGGATTCACCGTATTGTTTGGAGAATAAACATGGAAAGACACAGAATGTTAAAAGAAAGTCAGATAATGAAGATTCATTACATTACAGGTATTGCTGCACTATTTGTTGTTGCTGTTCATATATTGATGAGGCTGATAGTTCCATTCGATTCGAGCCTTGAATATGATTACATCATTTCAAATTATAAAAATATTTTTTATGTCTTCATTTTAGAGTCAATCCTTGTATTAATCTCTATTCATGGATTTAATGGAATAAGAATAATTTTATTGGAATTAAGACAGAACAATGCATGGGAGAATATGATAACAATCATGACTATTTCTGCAACCATAGCACTCATCGCCTATGGCACTAGAACAATAATATTGGCAAATGGACTGTGATATTGAATATTGAATAACTCTAACAAGAATAATAAAGACGAAAAGAAAATAGTATTAAAAATTTTTAGAGAAAATACGGCACAGAAAACCGACAGGCATTATGACAAGTTTAACGTGCCATATAAAAAATGGACTACTGTACTAGATGCCTTATTACATGTCAAGAGTTACATGGATCCAAGTGTAGCGATTAGATACTCTTGCAGAATGGCTTCGTGTGGCTCATGTGGAATGAAAATAAACGGCATTCCAAGACTAGCCTGTTATACAAAAATCTCTGAATTAGAAACATCAACAATTGAATGCGAACCTTTACCAAATTTGCCCGTAATAAGAGATCTAGTCACTGACTTTAGCCGTTTCTTTAATCATCACAAGAATGTTCAACCCTATATACAGAGTAAAGATGGTGTTGACGATTCTGATACTGAAAAAAAGACATTTTCGTTTTACCAATCACCAGATGACGTAGACAAATATCTTCAGTTTTCATATTGTATAAAGTGTGGATTATGCTATTCTGCTTGTCCTACTGTTGGGACGGATTTGAAATTTCCGGGTCCACAGGCTCTGGCACAATTATACAGATATTTTGCTGATACAAGGGATGAAGCAAAAAACAGATTGGATATTGTCGATGACAGACATGGCATATGGAGATGTCATTTTGCTGGCTCATGTAGCAAAGTATGTCCAAAGGGAGTAGACCCGGCATTAGGGATTCAGTTACTAAGATCGTATATGTTGGGAATATCGAAAAATGAGAAGAAATTAGCGAAAAAAATTGAAATACAAACTGATGAAGAAAATATTTAGCTGATAATTTTTCTAATATCTAATTTGATCATTATTTTGAGGGCATTTTGCTTTCATTTACTTGCTTATTTATAGCATCAGCCATAAAGTGATTGCTCACATTTACTTTTGATTCCTTGACACCCTGAATCTTGTAGACATTATCTCTAATATCTTGAGCGATTTTAAAACCAAATATTGCAGGACAAAAAGGACTTGTCAGGTGCAAGTCTATCTTTACCTTTCCTTCATCTATATCTACTTTATCGATTAGTTCCAATTCCATAATGGAAACTCCAATTTCTGGGTCGACAATCTTTGTGAGTTCATCAAATATTGACTTTCGTAATTGTTGGATCTCCTGACTCATGTATTGAATTTATTTCTATCCTATATAACTATTGATTTAATCATCTCAGACTAAATTGCTTATTTAGAAGGAAGGAGGAATTTTTCGGGATCATAAATATCAATAAATAAGTCTAATAGTCTGTTTTCATCATGTATAGATCAAGACACAAAGCAGATCTAGATAGAAACACATTGAATTTCCTTTCATCAATTGATATAGATAATAAAATTCTCTATTACGATATTTTATGCACCAAAGCTCATGTAATAATGCTTTCTGAGATTCGTTTATTGAATCAAGGTGAACTTGTAAGTATTATAGCTGAATTAGATCGTGTCTTGAGACATCCTCAGAATCTTGTAAGAGATGGTTTTGAAGATATTCATGAGGCACTTGAAACACATCTTATTAGAAAAATCGGAATGGATGTTGGAGGTAAAATTCAAACTGGAAGGTCCCGAAATGATCAGGTAATAACAGACATCAGAATTAAGGCAAGAGATGATTTAATTGACATTATCTTTCACGTCATTAATTTGGTTAGATTACTATTGCAAAAGTCGCAAGAGAATTTGAATTCAATAATGCCTCTTTATACCCATTTACAGCAAGCACAAATAGGAAACTTTGCTCACTATTTGATATCATACTCTGAAATCCTAATAAGAGATATGGACAGATTATTTTCATTATATGATAGGATTAATGAATCTCCATTAGGTGCTGGTCCCATTGGAGGATCGCTGTTTCCACTTAATAGGAGGAAGACTGCAAGATTGTTGGGTTTTGATAATATAGTATCAAATACAATTGACGCAACTTCTTCAAGAGACTTTATGATTGAATTTACTTCTGATATATCTTCAATAATGATAACACTAAGTAGAATTGCTGAAGACTTGATAATTTGGTCGTCCCAAGAATTTGGATTCATAGAAATTAATGATAAACATGCTTCTACATCTAGTGCCATGCCACAGAAAAAAAATCCAGATCCGCTAGAGTTAATGAGATCAAAAGCTGCCATCGTAATCGGAAATTTAGCAAGTATTATGACAATCCTCAAATCATTACCATCTGGTTACAGCAGAGATTTACAGGATATCAAGATTCCCTTTTGGAATTCAATTGAAATATGTTCATCATCATTAGTAATGATGAGGGATATTATTGACTCTCTCGAAGTGAAAAAAGAGGCCATGCTCAAAGCATCAGAAATTGGTTATGCAGTATCATTAGATATTGCTGAATTATTGGTTCTGAAACATAGGTTACCTTTTAGGACTGCTCACAAATTAGTGGGAGCGCTGGTTAGCAAGTCAATAGGTAAGGACAATGCGTCATTAAAGCTCTTGAACACTAGCGAAGTAAAAGAAATACTAGATAAAATGAAAATAAAAATAACCCCTGATAAATTAGTTGGCATGCTCAATGAAATTAACTTAGAACGATCAATTGCAACACGTCGGTCTGAGGGCGCTCCGAATCCTAAACAACAAATCAGATATATAAAAAAATACCGAAATCTGCTGAAAAAGTATTTGAATAATGTGAAAGAAATGAAAAATGAAATTGATACTGCAAAAGAAAACCTAACAAATGCAATTAGTCACATAAGAAAGTCAAAAGCTATATGACTAAGATATAATCTTAGTAACTGAATCAATTAATTTTGTAAAACTGTAATAATCGTTCGGTAATAAATTAGATAAACGAAATGTGATACTTTTACTTAAATTAGCTCAAACCATAAATCTAGTTTGTGCATATAAGTTATCCATAACTTTACAATCTCAACTATCTCTTATCATATAGAAATGAATCAGATTGACAACGTGGAAAATTTGAAATTCAGAATAAAAAAAGGTTCGCTAATCAGGTTAGTAAACTTACTAGTAACGATTTTTGAACATGCAGCCTATTTTCTGCCTCATCCCAAACAACTGAATTTTTGCCATCAATCACATCTGAGGTAACTTCCTCACCTCTTTTTGCGGGCAAACAATGCATAAAAATTGCATCATCCTTTGTGGAATTCATTAATTTGCTGTTGACTTGATACTTTGGGATGAAAGCAGATCTTCTTCTATTATCTTCATTTTCCTTCCCAATAGAAACAAATGTATCTGTAACAACAATGTCTGCATTTTTTACTGCATCTATCGGTTCACGTACAATCATAAAATCACTTTTTTTTAGTTCCGATTCATGAGTTACCAAATCAAGTATCTTTATGGGAGGCTCATAACCCGGAGGAATTGCGGCTCTGACATTTAATCCCATTTTTGCACATCCAATCAATAGATCATTACACACATTATTTCCATCGCCTATCCAAGCTAGAGTCAATCCTTTAAAGCGGGTCTTATGTTCGAAAATTGTCATCAAATCAGCCAGAATCTGACATGGATGAAACAAATCAGACAATCCATTGATCACGGGAATCTTACAATGCTGTGCTAATTCTACTATAGTGTTGTGAGAATAAACTCTAGCTACCAAACAATCTGCGTATAGTGAAATTGTTTTAGCAGTATCTTGTATAGATTCGCCTCTAGATAGCTGAAGATCATTAGAATTCAAATAAATTGTATTACCACCCAATTGAAACATTGCAGTTTCAAAACTCATACGTGTTCTTGTAGATGGTTTTTCAAACATCAAAGCAAGTGTCTTTCCTGTTAAAGATTTGTTGTACTTGCTACTATCCTTATTACTCTTAAAATCAATTGCTTGCGATATCAAATTCATGATTTCTTTTTCGTCTAAATCAACAATACTAGTTAGATTTTTCTTACTTAATGAGATCATCTAAATCATCATCAGTTAAATAAACAACATTTTCACTTTTATTTTCGCTTTTATTTTTGTTTCTCTTTTTAGGTCTAATCTCTTCATTTGAAACATTTTTTACATTATCGGTACCATCTTCTTTCTTGTCTCTAAAAAATTTATTGAAAAATGATCCTTTCTTTGATTTTGCCTCACTGGTTTCCTCATGAATTCTTTCTTGCTCATGGTTCATTTTAATAGGAATCAACTGTTCTGGCTCAACCAAGGAAGCTGATATTTGTTGATCCGTCGTTAACAATTTTTTGTACTCACTGTTTGTGGTACCATCAGTACGCGAGTCAATATTTGGATTGGCATCTAACGTCGTTGCAGTATCATTATCAGGTAATGACGCTACATTGTCTACATCTGAATGGCTAATAGTTTTTTCATATATTTTATCTTTGAAAATTGAATCAAGAAATTTGTCATGATCAAATTCAGCTAAATCTTCATATCCCTGGCCAACTCCCAAATACAGTATAGGCTTGTGAGTCAAATACGCAATAGAAATGGCTGCACCACCTTTAGAATCAGCATCACTTTTTGTTAATATTGATCCATCATAATTAGTGTAGTGAAAAAATTCTCTGGCTTGATTTACTGTATCGTTCCCTGCCAAGGAATCTCCAACAAATATTTTCATATCAGGTTTAATCACCCTTATTATCTTGCTAACTTCCTCCATAAGATTCTTAGAAGTTTGCATCCTTCCTGCAGTGTCGATTAACACTGCATCGATATAGTTCTTTTTTGCGTGTTCTAGTGCATCTCTTGCCACTGCAGAAGGATCTGCGCCATATCTTTGAGAGATTACTTTAACATTGAGTTTGTTTCCATGATGAGTTATCTGTTCAATCGCTCCCGCTCTATGAGTGTCTGCGGCTGCTAGAACAACGGAAATACCATGGTCCCTTAACAATTTACAAAATTTTGCTATTGTGGTAGTTTTACCAGTACCATTGATACCAAGAAAGATTATAGAATATGGTCCAGTTTTTGATTTTTTCTTTTCCAAAATGGATTGAATAATATCTATTTCAGTATTGGTTGACAAAAATAGTTCGCGTAAATAAGAATATAATTTTGTCGTGATTACTTGATCAGAATTTTCTTTTCTTTCTAGTCTCAAGTTCAATATCTCTGTTTTTATTTTTGATGTCATTTCGTCAACAACTTCATATGCTACATCATTTTCCATAAGATTGATTTGTAGTTCCTCTAAAATCGAATCAATTTCTTTTTTTGAAATTGCTTTTTGACCAAGATTCTTTGCAGTTTCAGAAAATACCTTTTTTAGTTTTTCAAACAAGGAGAGTACAATCCCGTTATGAATTTGGTGTTCGTTGAGAATTTTGCATTTCACTATTTAATTCATTTTGGAGCTGATTCATACGTAACGCTACCTGCTCTTTTTGTGAATTTAGTTGTTTTAATGCAAGCTCAAATTCCTTAATCTTTGATTCGACATAACTCTTTGTGTTTTCTTTAGACTTTTCAATAGTAACACCTGAACCTACATTAACTAATAGATTCCTCACCTCCGGAACTGTTGCTTTGAGATAAATTCCAATCCCAATAGGAACAAGCGATTCTTCTTGCTGATTTTTAGATAATTCTTGGATTGCTTCGGAAGCCAGATGGGCCTCTGTTATCAATCTAGTTACTGTGGATTCTTTTACTAGAATATCGTTCATATAAGCTTCTAGAATCTTTGATTGTTGAAGCATTTCACTAATTCTTTGTTCAGCCGAAACTTGGTCTTTAGAATTTTCTCTAGAGGTCATCTTTCTGTATCATGTGAGCAAAAAACGGGCATATAACTTTGACTAAAGGGGATAATATTTTCAAATTTGTCATTCGTTAGCTAAATTATGGTTTAGAAATTTTTTCATTTAACTTTTCCCTTTCTTTGATATGATATAAAATCCATGAGCAGAAATAATAAAAGCAGCTAGGGACATTTTTGTGGCAAAGACTAGATTCCAAGGAGTTTCAGGGTTTGGGTAGGGTATACTAATACTATCCAAGTTTATGCTCCCACCTAATGCATTCAGAGTTATTAGTGAGCTCCAAACCACAAAATTGTAAACAAATTCGTAGAGTGAAACTATTGCTATTACTAAAACTATTAGTTGTAATATTGAAAGGATAGCTGGAGAAATCTCTTTCACCTTGTCGCCACCTAATTTAGTAACACAGTACCAGGAGACTACTGAAACAATCATTAGATAGGTAATTAGTTTTGAAATTCCTGTAAATGGAAATTCTGTTTTTACTAAGATTTCACCTATTATGATTTTTCCCGTAGAAGCATACTCAACTATGCTCTGATAAAGTGCATAAAAAGTAATTGACGTCATTATAATTGCGGAGATGTAAAAAGCTACAAGATATACCGATCTAGCCGTTATCTTTTTTTCTATTGAATAGTACATTATGTGTATTGTAGTACCTGACAAATGCTATCAAATATAAAATTATACTTGAAAAATGAATTAATTACTTACTCCGATTCTAATGACTCATAATCTTGTTAATCAGGATTAATTTGTAATTGTCCAATTGGTATCTCTTAAGGCAGCAAGTTTCAGCATTAAATACATATTCAGTTCAAATGCCTATTTCATGAATGCGTGTAATCATATGCTCCCATGAAGCAGATGTGGATGGAATATATTCTGCTTCAGTTGCGTTAATGAAGTATCCTGACGCAGATGTTTCATTTTATAATTATGGTGTAGATAATTTTACAAAGATGTATGAATATCTAAAATATGAATCCAAAAAAACAAGAAATGGACTCGTAATTATTTCGGATCTTGGTGTGAATAATGAGGTCATTGATCTAACTAAGGATTCAATAGAATATTTGATAAAAAATAGATGGTCTGTAATCTGGGTTGATCATCATCCATGGCCGAGAAAGGCATTAACATCGATTAGAAAGATGGCTAACTTAGTTCACGATTCATCTGGAAACAAATGTGCGACGGAACTCATGTATAAGAAGTTTATGTACAAAAACAAAATCGCAGAGCAACTGGGTTTAACTGCACATAGTTCAGACTTTATGACTAATATCAAGAATTATGATTCAAGAGTCTCTGAATTAATCCATTCTTATAGGAATAATTCTGACGCTAAGGAAAAATTGACAAATCTGGTTCTTAAATCATCAAGTGGAATCTTGTGGGATGCAGATATGCAAAGAGACTACACAAGATTCATTAAAATTAGTGAAATTCAAAAAAGGGCATCATTGAAGACACTTGCAATAAAGAAAATACGTTCATTTAATGTGGCTTTTGTTTTTACATATCCATACGTCCAAACAAGCCTATTTGCTCAGGAACTATTTTCCAATTTTAAGATAGACTTGGCTATTCTCTTTAGCCGAAATGGAAAAGTTAGCATTAGGAGAAATACGGACAAAATTTCATGTGGCAAGATTGCATCGTATCTTATAGAAGGCGGAGGACATGAATATGCATCAGGAGGAAAATTGAAAAATGACGCAGGAAATTTCAAGGCTTGCATGGCGGAATTGCAACAGGCAGTAATCAAGGCTTTAGAATAAGGATTTTTACACTAAAGCATTAATGATGATAGAGAGCCAAGAGTAATTCGATGACCGCAGAGAAAACAAATAAATTTCATTCAAGACAAGGACGATTATGGCGAGCGATAAAATCATTGGTAATGTGATCTATGAATGTATGAGATGTGGAACTCCAGTGTCAAATGAAGAACTTTCAAAGTTACCGGAAATAAAATGTATTTGTGGATTTAGAGTTTTCCGAAAGGCTAGACAACCAATAGTGAAGCAATTGAAAGCAATTTAGAACCAGTAGATAAATCAAGTCAAAATGTTCTTTTTATTTGAATGGGTTAACGCTTAATTGTTAGGTTAACGATAATAATAATAATATGAAAATTCTTTGTCCTGATTGCAAGAAGCCTGCGGAGCTTTCTGATGATTTTGGCTTTGTCAAATGTCCTTTTTGTAATTTTGAAATGACGTATGGAGAATACGTCAAGTATATAGCTTATAAAGATGTAAGATACAGGGATATTTTGAGTGATTATAAAAAGTAAATTCATTACCGATGAGTTACAATTATTGAATGACTATATACTAATTTGAGTGTGATTCAGTCAAAATCTTACTGATTTACATAACCACTAGTTAACTACAATTGGGGAAATCATCAATTGATCATTATCTAATAATAGCCAAAATTAATTCTAATTCACCGTCTCGTCAATTGGGTGCTATCTGACTCAGGTTACGATCATGTTTCGTACGTCTATTTTTTTATCATGGTTGAAACTATAGATAATACGTCTCTGTCCTTTATCTGGTAATCACCGGGTAATCTTAAACCGTTTCTGATGTCAACAGCATAAACAATTCCCTTAGATAACTCGGTATGTATGTCACTTGCAAGATCCTGCACAGTGGAACCATTTTTCATAAGAAATGCATCGGGCAGTATGTTACCTTTTTTATCGGACAATTTATTTGGATCAGAAACAGGATAAACAACATTCATGTTTAATAACTTGAAAACAGCAATGTTTAATGCAAATTGTACTCCAGTTCTAAGATACTCTCCCAATACATCTTTTCTAATGAAATTAAGTGCCCATTTTTGTTTTTCATTTAGAATCGTATTCTCATATATATCAAATATTTCATCGCCAGGAGAATATTTTATCAAACCCCTATTCTGAGCTCTCCTTAGCGTTAATTCTGCATCAGTACTTGAAGGAATTACAAACATGTGTTTATTATGCTCACGCAATCTCTTGAAATTTTCAGCAGCAGGATGAAGATCTATTTTATTTGCTACTATTAGAGAAGGCTTCGATACCTCCCTTAATGTAGAAACGAATCTTCTACTTTCGTCAGGATCAAGTTCATGTATGTCTTTGTCACCTAGACTATTTTCATTTATAGAACTTTTTACATGCCATTCTTTAACACCAACTCCTCTAAATATTTCAGTGACTGCGCGCACCGTGTCCATGCCTGTATTAATCATTCTTGAAATTTTTTCCCTATTTCCTTCAAATAATTTCAAATACCATAGAACTAATTCTTCATCTATATCAGAAACGTCTGCAATTGGATCTCCAGCACCTGCCTCCGCTATTTTTCCAGATGCATCAATGCTCCCAGAAGCGTCTACTATGTGAAGCAATACATCAGATTGTGCAGCAACAGACAAAAACTGGTTACCAAGACCCTTGCCTTCCCATGCACCTTTTATCAGGCCAGGAAGGTCTATTAATTCTACAGGAATGAATCTCCATCCATCTTTACAAAGAGAATTCCTTGGATTATCCACTACACCGAATTCTTTATGAACACAAAGGGTAATCACATGAGCATTTCCGTGAATTGGTTTTTTTGTTGTAAAAGGGTAATTTGCAATTTCTTCATTACCTAAAGTTGCGGAATTAAAAAAAGTAGTTTTGCCAGTGTTTGTTTTTCCAATTAAACCAATTCTTATCACAGATCTATTATTTTTGCTTGATTATTTATATCTAGCAAATGACCAACAACGAAAAAAGCGAAAAAACCACTTGAATTCAAAGGAAGGTTGTGATAGATTTAAGGTCAGATATAGCGATAGATAAAGTTCTATACGAACTAGATAGAAATTTCTTTAGTGATTAACTTACATTCTATTCCATCTCAAGCCTTTAATAATTATATTATGAATTCTTACTATCAGCGAAAATGCATACTGAATCAAGATCTCAGATAAAGAAAGTTTTGGTGATAGGACTCGGACAACTCGGCTTGCCTGTTGCAAAATATGTGAAAGAAAGAGGATTTGAAACTTTTGGATATGATATCAATCCTGTAAAAGTAGAAAACGCAGAAAAGAAATATGGTATCAAGAGTATTGAATGCTTTGATGACATTGATGTTTTCATTTTGTGTATATCTACCCATGATCCAAATGATGAATATACTCCTTTTGTAGATGGCCTATTCTCTGTTGCACAAAAAATCTCAAGAGAAGCAAAGAATGGTTCGCTTGTTTCCATTGAAAGTACAGTACCTAAGGGAACTTCAAAGAAGATATTTGAAATGTTAAATCATAGACTCCACGTTGCTCACGCACCTCATAGGTGGTATGCACTTGAGGAAGATGTACATGGAGTAAATCAAGTTAGAGTAGTTGGTGGTGTGAGTGATTGCTGTCTAAAGACAGCACTGCAATTTTATGATAGCGGAAACGAGGTTCTTGAATTCAATAACAATAACATTCAAACAAACAAAAAAAATGGTCTCGGGATTCCTATGCATCCAGTATCTGAAATAGAGATTGCGGAATTGACTAAAATAGTTGAAAATGCTGATAGATATATGCAAATTGCATTTTCAGAGGATCTCTATCTTTACTGTCAGGCCAACAATGTTAATTTTGGAGAATTAAGAGATGCATTAAACACTAAATGGAACGTAAAGATACTTGAACCTCGTGACGGTGTTGGGGGACATTGTTTGCCCAAAGACACAAAGATGTTTCTACAATCATCAAAATCAATTAAAAGTAAGATATTAATGGCAGCAATGGAAGTTGACCAAGATTACAGAAGATTTAGAGAAATAAGGGGTTACAGACTAGTACCACCAACTATCAACAGTTCATAAATAGGAAAATTACCTTAATCTGGTTGTATGGAATCTAAAGCTATTCTAGTTTTTGGAGCACATCCAGATGACTTGGAGATAGGAATGGGTGGAACAATTGCTAAACTATCTTCAAAGGGTTACGACGTACAACCTATTATAGCCACATTACCAAATTTTGTAAAGACAGATACCAAAGAAGGTAGAAGATCTGAATCCTTATTATCGGCTAAAGTAATGGGATGCAAATCTCCTATATTCCTTGACTTATCGCCCGAAGAGATGGTATTTGGAAGAAAATTAGTTACTATGATAGATTCAATCGTTTCGAAATACAAACCAGATTCAGTCTGCACTCAATGGTATGGAGATTCTCATCAGGATCACCAAGCCTTAACAAAAAGTGTGATTTCAGCATGTAGAGATCAAAATAACATATTCATGTACGAGACCACAATACCAGGCGGTATTACTGAAAAATCATTTAGACCTCAATTGTTCGTAAACATTACTGAAAAAATAGAAATAAAAAAGAATGCTTTAGAGTGTTTTCAGTCCCAGTTTATTCGCTGTGGGGATATATGGATACCTGCTATTCTTGGCAGGTGTTCTTTTAGGGGATATCAAATTAATTCTAAATATGCCGAGGCCTTTGAGGTCATAAAAGTTACAAAATGGTAAACTGAACAATCATCATGATTTACGTTTTTTTTGCTCAAGTGTTCACGTATTTCATTCACGGCCAATCTTTTGTTGTCATATACTGAACCTATTTTGGATAACCTGTCTACCAGATGAAATTTCAGCTCAACATAATGTTTACTTTAAATGTGGTACCCCAATACTTGAAAAATCAAGGAAAGAATTTTTTGAGATTTTTGAACAGTTTATAAGTGAATATTTTATTTCCTTTTTGCACTGGATTTGCAAAATGCAATTCAATTGGGCTCGTAGCTCAGCTTGGATAGAGCGCCTGCCTTCTAAGTTTAACAAAGAGAGCCGGAAGTCGAGGGATCGAAGCCCTCCGGGCCCGTGCCTATAAACTCAACTTCATGAAAAACAAGTCTATTAAATCAAGCATGCATAAACAATGAAAATGCACTTTAGATGTTTCACTTTACCAGTTGCTATTTTGTCACATTTCACCCAATTAATTAATTTGAAAAATTGAAGAAAGTATATGCAACTCACGTTTATAAGAGGCTTAAAATCTAAAATTTTCAATTATGCTTGATGATAATCTGTTAAAAAATATGTTGAAAAATGCACGAGATGGAATTACAAAACGCAATTTCACTCAATCTGCTGAATTAACCCTCATACTTAAGGACATTGATATTAAAAAGGGGTTTAGTATAAATGAAGTTGTAAATCTTCCAAACAAGATAACCAAGAATTCAAGTGTATGTGTATTTGCCTCAGGCGATATGGGAATGAGAGCCAGAAAGGCCCAGGTTGATAGAGTTATTGAACCTGAAGAGTTAGATAGACTTGGAACCAATAAGAAAGATGCAAGAAAAGTTGTTAAAGGTTATGATTTCTTTTTAGCCGATACTACTCTAATGCCCAGGGTAGGTCGCTCGTTGGGACAATTCATGGGGCCTAAGGGTAAAATGCCTTCTCCGCTTCCATATGGAGCGCCTATTGAGAATATTACAGAAAGATTCAGAGGATCTGTTAGAGCAAGAGCAAAAAATCAACTTAATGTTTCTGCCAAAATCGGTGATGAAAAAATGGAAGACGATCAGCTTGTAAATAATGCCCTCGCGGTAATATCAGCAATCGAAAAAAAGTTGCCACAAGGTGACAAAAATATTCATAATGCAATAATTAAGTTTACAATGAGCAAGCCATCAGAGGCCTCAACGGTTGGAGAAAAACAAAAGTAGGAAGATATCTGATGACTTTATCTGAAAAGCATAATAGAACAAGTTATCCAAAAGGAAAGCAAAAGTTATATCAACAAATGGTTGAACTTCCAAAATCGTACAATGTGGTTGCCCTCTCAAAAGTGAATAAAGTTCGAGCCACTCAATTAATGAAAATTAGGAAGAAATTTCACAAAGATATAATCATTAAAGTAATCAAAAATAGGGTGACACAAAGGGCATTTGAAAAGATATCAGATGTACCGGGAATTGATAAATTGAGTTCCCAACTAGAGGGACAATGTGCACTCATGTTTACTAATATCAGTCCCTTTAAGCTCAACCTGATTTTCGATCAAAATAAAGTATTTCTACCTGCAAAAGGTGGGGATGTAACAAAAATTGAAATAATGATTCCAGCTGGCGATACTGGGATTACTCCTGGACCAGTATTATCAGAATTCAAAGAGGCAAATGTTCCTACAAGAATAGATCAAGGTACGATATGGGTAAGCAAAGATGCAGTGGTCGCAAGACCAGGTGATGTAATATCCACAAAACTAGCGTCTCTACTTTCAAAATTAAACATAAAACCGATAGAGGCTGGAATTGTAGTAAATTATGCCATTGCAGACAAGTTAGTGTTTGCAGAAAATGATTTAAGAATTGATCTTGATGAATTTAAAAATGAATTGAGTAGATCACATAATGAATCTATCTCACTTGCAGTTGAATCAAGTTACTTTACCAAAGAATCGATGGGTTTCTTGTTGTCAAAGGCATTCAAACATGCACAATCACTAGCAACTGAATCAAATTATTTGTCAAAGGACACGGTAGGCTCAATAATTTCAATTGAAGAAATTAAAGCTCAGAACGTGGCAAATAAGCTAAAGAACAAAGGGTATTCTTTTAGCTAAACGGAATAATAAAAATAAAAAAAGCTATATTCAATTGCGATAAACTAAACAATATTAGATATAAATAAATAAGAATTCACGATAGGAGATAATGATTAGATTAGCTCTGATTATTGAATAGATTGTTTAAATCTAACCAAATAATGAAGATAACCCTTCTAGAGCTTCTTCTTCTTTCTTTTCATCCTTTTTCTCTTCTTTCTTCTCGTCCTTTGATTGTGTTGCTCCACTTTCAGCAGCAGATGCTGTAGCAGGTACTGCCATAGCCATAGGAGTTGCTTTTAATGATTCATCTATATTCACTTCGCTCAAGGCTGCTACTAGCGCCTTTATCTTTACATCATCGGGATTTACACCTGTAGCTTTTATGACATTCTTCACATTATCCTCAGTTATATCCTTCTTTAATTTGTGTAATAGTAATGCAGCGTATACGTATTCCATTTTAAGAAAGCTCTATCTATGACCATAATATAAAACTTTCAAAATTATAATACTTTGGTACTTCTTGCCACCGCATACATATGATCCTTCAGATCTCTTTCATAAATTGAATTCATTTTTTCTAGCAAGATGGCTCGTGCTTGCATCCTATCTTCGTGAGACGTAGCTCTCAATACATTAGCGAAAATTTCAGGAAGATTTTCTTTTATCCATCCATCAAGTATGTGAAATCTTTCTTCATTAATCCACTTAATTTTTGATGAATTTCTATTGATTTCTTCATCAAAATTACCAGTTTCAACATTATCAATTAACATAAAGATACAATTATCTGGATCTGGACTATCGAGAACCTCTTTAGGTCTTCCCTCACCGCGTCCAGAAGAGACCTTTTCCATCAATCCTATTGGAATAATATACGTACCACTAATCCTTGCAACCGAATCAGTTAAACCGATGATCCTTCCAATAACAACTCTTATTTTTTCAGAATATTTTTGAGATACAAAGACATAATCTCCATCTTTGATCTTATTTCTCCTAAATTGCATATTCAAAGGATTTTTAGTAAATTATTTATTATTTGCTATATTGGTGATATTGCTGAATACTATGATCCAGGTATTTGCAAATCGCTTACTAGAACCTGAATTTCCCAGAGAATATGAATGTCTTGGGTAAAATAGGCAATGTTTTCAGTCCATTTTTAATTGACCAGTCTATTGCGTTAGCCGAACCCTTGAAAGATATACCAATATCTAATTATAATTTACATAGTGTGGGAATTGATTTTGGCTTTGGATCTTCTAGAACTGCCATAGTAATGACCGAGCATTTGAAGACCATTGAAGACAATCAAGATAAACATACAATCATTGTAAGATTTGCCGAAGAATATGACAAGGCAAATCCTCAAACCATTGTTGATATCTGTCATAAATTGTATAGAGATCATTGGAATACTTTGTTTTTCGTAGATGGAGCAAATAGAGCAGCAGTTAATTTAATGAAGGTTGCATTCGATGAATCGCTAGACTGGAATACTAGAGACGTTTCACCAGAGTTAATGAAAATAATTCCAGTTAACTTTTCTACTGATCATAAGGCAATGTTATCACATTTACATACGATGATCTCAAAAGGATATCTAGCAATTCCTTCAAAGTATGATAAACTGATAACAAGTTTAAGGACTGCGTACGCTACAGAATATTCACTTAATAAAGAACAAACTAGTTATTCAGATAGTTTAGACGCTTTAAGACTGTCACTAAAGGGTTATAACATTAAATGAAGAGCAGGAAACTAACTAAGCAAATGTTCAACTATGGGATAAATGCATATGTTACAGCCCCTATTGCGAAAGCGGATAGAGCCCCGTAAACTATCCACTTCAATATTTTTCCCTTATCCATTTATTATCGACAGGTGCTAGAAGGCGTATTAAGTTTGCATATTACTCGATTACTGATTATCTGATAAGTATTTCTTATTTCAATATTCTTGAAGTAACACTTTTAATTATGATTCTTTTGTCTTGTCCTTAATCTTTGTGTTAAGTTCATTCAATACATCATGAATCAATTCTTTTACCTCTGATTGTTCCAGTGACTGGTATTGAGGTCCCTCTAATTCATCTAAACGGGCTAATACCGGCTTGTATTCTTTCAAAAGTTCCTTTTCCATCTGTGTTACCCCAATCGTCTTCAACAAGCCAAACTGGCTCATAGCGGTCTTGTAAAATTCTTTTCTTAGCCTAACATCTCTAGCCACACCAGTGGCTGAAGTAAAAAGTCCGGCTAGTAACATGTAAGCGCCAAGAGGCATAAATGCTTCTGTCACTAGTCCAAATGGCGGATATAGTCTATATTGCAAAGTGGTAATTTCTAAAGAACCAAACAAGATGGCGATACCTATAGCAGAGATCAAAGAAGATTTGCGAACACGTTCATTGGTGACTAGGAATGAGGCAGACAAAAACGCTAGACTAAATAGTAACGCTCCAATTTGTTTCGTAGCACTAAAAAATAGGGTGTAGGTTACTCCAAAGGTTACTGGGTAATGAAGCACAAACTGGGAGAATATATTGCCAAAGTAGCCCTGAAATGTGAACAAATAATATACCATTGGGACGCTCATGAGTGTGTAGTATTTGATTCTACCAAGTTTATACCTATATTGACTCAATAGTATGGCGGTGGCTATCCAAATAGCAATGAAAGACAATAGATAAGTACCATCAAAGATTGTTGCTAATGATTCACCAAAGGCTGTAACCTCTTGTCTAATTACGTATAGATAAATTGGGTATGGCTTTCTATCGATTGAATAAGAACGAGAGAAGTTATATTCAAGATATGTCATGGAGATTATGATATTTGTAGAAATCAGTATGAACGATATCATATACAGCATCGTAATGTAATTTTTTTTTGACTTGAACCATCCTACGAACAAATACACTAAAAGACCCAAGAATATTAGTGCTGAAACATGAGTAAGATATGTTGAAGCACTCAACAGGTGAACATTATATTTGTGCAAAATAGTCATTTGAAAAATGATAATTAATAGAATAACTATTATCAAAGTTAGAGTTATGGAAATAATGAGATGAGAATTTTTCACAATTAATGGAAGTTTATAACCAAGTGTGAGACTCTTCTTCACAGAATTTAACAAAATACTTCCAATGGTAGCAAATGTTACTGAAAACAGGACAAAGATCATGATGTTTGTGGATACGGGGAGATCATAATTGCTGTATGTCAAGAACCCAACAATGGTCGAATCAATTACAGCAATAGTTGTAAAAATCAGTATGAAGACAAGAGAAGACTTGGTCGATAGACCTATAGACCATAAATCTACAAATCCACGCCTAGCATTGCGAAACCGAGATGGCATTGTCAAACATATCTACCAAATCTACAAGCAAGATCACTGCTAATTTAAACTATCGAAAGTATTATGAAGTACCTCAGATATTTCAATCGTATGAAAATCGAATGGGTTCTTAATGCTGTCAGGAAACAAGGTTTTATATATATTCCAATCTTTTGGCTAATGATTTTCTCAATTTTTGTAATATTTACTGGATTATCAAATGCATATAGTGTCAAAACATACTCAAAAGATGATACCCCGTTCGGCTCACCACTCGATGTTTGGATGAATAAATTTTGGCAATGGTGGGTTCCAGTAACCATAGATGAAGCAACTCCCAAACCAGATGGATGTTTAATTAACTCCTCAAACCCAATGGTTTTTCTTATGGATACAACTGTAAAAGATCCTCCTCGCCAGATATGCAAGATCTCTTCCAACCAAAGCATCGCAATTCCATTGTGGGGAGCGTTCATGGAAGATTCTATCTCGCCGCAGGGAGAACAACCATTTAAAGGCTATTCATACGAGCAATTATCAAAGGAAGCAAGACAACAAGCCGACCTTGGTGCAGTGACATCGTTAGTCAAGGTTGACGGTGTACCAGTAGCAAAGTTGGATGTCGTGTCATCTATGAGAGCCGGAAAATTAGATTACAAAATAAATTCCATGGATAATGTGACTGAACTTTATTCTAAAGGATTTAATGTCACAATTCCAGAGGATACTCATTTCCCTGATCAGAACATTGGAACATGGCGTTCTGGTGCCCATGGATGGTGGACGTTTCTGAAACCCTTATCTCCTGGAGATCATACAGTAGAATACAATGTAGGAATTACCGGGACAGGTCCTAACGATCATTCTTCTGAAATTACGTATGACTTGAAGGTAGAGTAATGACTATCATTTGTCATCCGGGCTAAGAGTAATTCTTGAGTTCTGAATTTTATTGGCGGCAATTCAGTTATGACTCAGTATAAGATATCAGTTTAGTTTGACCGCTTGCTAACTCTCGTTTTAGATCAGGGTCATTAATATCACCAAACAATTCTTTCTTCTTTCTTGCATTCTTTCCACGAATTGATGTTCTGTTATCAACTCCTAAAAATGAATTTTTAGCAATATCAAAAGGATTCTCTACAGTTTCAACAACATCTTTTATTGATGCTTCTTTTTCTAATTCATAAACTGGAACTATTAACCCGCACTCATGACACTGCAAAAACTGGTCTGAATCGACTGGAATGGGTTCATTGTTAGGATAAATTCTATTTTTCAATCTGACTTTAAACCCATATTTTTCACAAGATTTGCAATATGAGACTATTGAATCATCGTTATCACCTTCAGTAAAATCCACTATTTCTGTATGCGAGCGTCTAATCAATTAATTAAGTGATACTGAAATAATAATCCTTAAAAAGATTAACAATACTTAACTTTTATATGACTACTGAGACCGAGACTAAACCTGAAATTGAATTCAATGAACGAACACTTGAAGCATTTGAGAAAGAAAAATTATTAGACATACCTCATGGCGTACTTGCAGAAAAGGAAAGAAATGATAAATTCAAATCTAAATTTAAGCAAGAAAAGGGAGCACTTCAATTAATTATCAAATCGATGCATCGACGTCCAATTGTCACATTTGATGATAAAGGTAAAGCCGTAAAGAGAGATGTTTTGACTTACATATCACAGTTTCATGGATATGATTGGCTCGGAAATGACTTATGGATAAGGGATCATATTGATGGCGTTTACTACAAACCAAAGTTTCGAACAACGACGACACTTGACCCAGAAACAGGTGATCATATTCCTAAAAAAGAATTTGATGGCATGACTGAAGAATATTATATCGAACTAACAGAAAAGAACAGAAAACAGGTTATTGAAGAGATAGTTAACAAAAGCAATGGAACTATGATAGATTCAATAAAATTCTATTACCATGTCCCGCAATCTAGTAAAGGAGGGATGTCCTTTAGATGCGATCAATATACTTATGATCAATTCATCAATTCTTCACTTGATGAAATGGAAAGACTAGCAAGAACGACCCCTTCACCTATTCCCTATTCAAAGAAAGATATGAAAGGATACATGGGATAATCATGAACATATTTGAAACATTGAAAAAGTTGAGTCGTGAACAACGCAAGCATTCAGATCTAGAAACTAGTAAAACAAAAGATCCCTCTTACATTTATCTAGAAGATAATCAAATTAAAGAAATCCCATTATCAAAATTGGATTCTGCAGGTGCTTTAATCAATAGAACAATGAATTACAAATCAGCGAAATTAATTCGGGATTCTATATTTGGTAAGTAAGTTAACGACTGTTACCAGATGAAAACTAAAGCAATAGAGAAAAATCAGGATACTGGTCAAACAGAAGTTTTTGTATCATTATCCAATCAGGAAATCATATTTCTTAAATAAGTGGTAAAGATGAGTCGTATTGAATCATACTGAAAATATACTTGATACAACCCCAACGATTGATATGCCTGTTTATCCCAAGACATTATCATTCTGCTACATTGAGTATCAAAAAGTCTTTGGTCATAAAACTCCTTATGTCGTTTGCAATTATGTGGAATTGTCTCAGAAAAAACTATAAACAGTTAGAGATTTCTTGAAAAATTATAGTAGCCAAAAATGAATCAAGAATTACTTTATCTTCACAAGTATCTGGATGGTGGAGCAAGAACTTTCACAATTCATCTCATGCACAAATTACCACGATACGTCGTATACAGAGTGGATAAACAAACAGAATCAAGACTACATAATTTTGGATATGGATTATTTTACAAGAATATATCAGAGAAAGATATTAGCAAAATGCGGAATTCCGCTATTGTGATATTCAAGGAAAAGTTTCTCCACGTTCTTAAATCTTTGAAAAATAAAAATCCAACATTAGTAATTCATGGAGAAGTGGACATATCGAAAAAGTCAATACCACATATAAAAGATTTGAAAATATTCACAATAAGAAAGACACTTCAAAAATATTTAAAGGAAAAATATGATCTTGATTCAATTTTTAAGTTCCTTCCATTTTATCCATATACAGTTTTTAGTTACCCATCACATAAAGGTGCGGTATCAATTTCTCGGATCAGCCGTGAAAAAAACATAGACATGATAGTTGAAGCAAACAAGACTCTGGACAATCCACTGAAAATAAAAATATGCGGACATGGCAGGAAGTCATACGTTCACTTCACATTTGGAGAGTTGGTCAGCCTTCTAGCAAGGACAAAATATGTTGTTGATTTATCAGTCTACAAGAATGATGGTGGAGGAATGAACTACACATTCTTAGAAGCCATACACAACAAATGTGCTTTAATCGTTCATAGAAAGTGGCTTGAATTCGAACCCAAGTATTGTGACTTCAAGGAAGGCTACAATTGTTATGCAGTTGATAGCCCAAAAGAGTTAGCCGAACTAATTACCAATAACCCAGATACTACTAAAGTAGTTAATAACGCATCCAAACTACTAAAAAGGCACATACAAGTTTCATGGTCGGACATTTTTAATGATTAAACAATGCCCAGTTTGCAATGCAAAAGTGCGATTACACAGATTTGACAAATGTATGAAGATAAAAGACTTGGAGATATTGACGATCCACAGATTGACAAAATCAAGAAAGAATTGAGAAAAGAGTTACATGAAGCATGGAAGAATTTGAACCCCAGTTAGTGAACGGTATAGATCAAAGTAACATTGCTTTAAAAGGACGGGGTAGTCCGTCCTTAAATACTAAGAGCAAAAAAGTGAACGGTATATTTGCTTTCCATTGATTGATTTAATTATACCCCCATCTAATAACCTGAAACGTGCAAGGATAGAGCCTTTAATAATTGAAAAAGAAAAACTAGAACAACTAAAAAAAGTATTGGCAAATCCCAAATTGCCAGAGTTGCGGAAATCAATTATGAAGCGACAGATTTCTGGAACATGTTTGGTATGTGGCAATTTGCCTTCACATATAGCCAAATATAGAATCTATGGGGCTACCATCATTGAAAAATACTGTGATGAATGTCTAAGACGCACGCAGACATAGATAAATTATTTATTTCACTTCAATTCATGTAAAAAGGCTAAAGGGAAATGAAACCTCAGGCTGAATTGGATAACGAAAAGATTCGCGATATGTTGGATAATTTTGATTCACTCAGTCCAACTGAGGAGAATTTTCTTGGATGTCTAATATTATCTAGATTTTCTAGAGAAGAAAATATGTCCAAATTCTTTAAACTTCATGTTACTAGTGAAGAGTTTGATGTAAACAATATTTTTGATCCAGATGATCTTGTTCTGTCTCACGTTACTGAGGAAGATTTTGGACATTTTTTACATACTTTATTGAAAAGAAATTTTAAAGATCATCATTTCTATTCCCATTTATTTTGGTTCACGTTTTCCAAATATCACGTCGATCTCGGATATGATACAAGAAAAAGGTTACTGTATGTTTACAAATATCCCGATGCTGCCGTAAAGATATGGACAGACAAAATGAAATCCGGTGGTAAACTTACTGATGAAGAGATTGATAAAATATTTGCTTACGCTGACGCTGCCAACAACGACAACCTCATTGAGTCTTTGGACAAATATTTCTAAATCCTCCCCAGCCAGTCTAGTCATTTTTTGATTTACTATTCATTCGCTCTCTCTTCGACTTAGAGAGAAAGGCGTCACGAACCAGATGCTTACGATTAGCCAGATATTTATGCTCTTCAAGCCCTTTTTCTGATAGACGTTCATCTATTGATTTCATTTGAGTGTTCTTTTTCATATATTCTATATAGTCTCCCTCCATTTCATTCTCCCATCTCAATCTCATTAAATCCGTCATATCCTTCATTGTTGATTTCATTTCATTAACTTGATTTTTCAGTGTTGTTATTTCGTGCTTTTCACCTTCAAGCAACTGAACCTTAATCTTTAGTCTATTCTCTTCATTGATGGTTAGCAAGTTAACGGCTTTCATGTATTCATCTAACATCTCTTGCTCAGTCGGTCGATAATATGCAGAGGCTAGACCTATCTTATGACCTAGCAACATTTCCCTAATCTCTGCGTTCAGTTTGGAGTTGACTGCCTGTTTCATCCAGAAGTAACGGAAGCCATGGGCAATAGGAATTTCTTTGCATCTGACATTACAACGTCTTGCAATATCTCTTAATTTCCATTGTAGCGTTTCTCTGCCAATGCCCTTGCATGCACCAATTGCAAACTTGTCCCGAATATCAAATTGCTCCCTTATCAAAGGTGAGTCATCGGTTAATTTTTCACCATAACGGGAACGCATATCCAGATAAGCGTCAACTGCTTTTTTACATTCAGGACTCATAAAAGTAACATATTCTTCTCGAGCGTTTTGATACACTATGATTTTATTATCTTGCAAATTTCGGATTTGCAGACTCGGGATTGCACCTATACGCATACCAGTAGAAGCCAACAAGAGGATAACGACCCGCATCCGCTCGTCTGCAATTTCCAACATTTTTCCAATTTCTTCATGAGTGTATCCCCTATCGTTTTTGACCTTTCTTTGTTCTGGCATGAATCTTCCTATTTTGGTTGTATTCAGCACAATATCGTTTATCTTGTAAAATGACATAATCGTAGCAACATAGTTGTGAATAGCCGCCCAGTTCTTGCCCTCCCTTTTCATCTTGTTGATAAAGTCTATTATCTGTCGTTCTATCAGTCGAGGATTTCTTTCATGCAATAGATCATTTAATCCCATGATTTCTTGGTATTTTTTCAGATATGAAGAATATTTTATCCTAGTTTCCTTCGATCTTATAGAATCCATGAACAACTCAATCTCTTGTTCTTGCTCTTGCACTTGTAAAAGTTATTTAAGAGCATATAAAAGGATAGTATATGCTTGTTCAAATTTTAATATTAGTTGATTCGATAATTGGTTGCCGTGCCAAGGGTATTTATCGCCGCAGATATTTATAAAAAAAATGAGATTCTAAAGATACAACATGATTTGATTTCTTATTTGAATTTGGAAAGAAAAGATGTAAAATTGGTACGACAAGAAAATTTTCATTTTACGCTAGTCTTTTTTGGCGAAATCAACAATTCAATACTTGAAAAGATAGTTACTAAAATCTCAGGGATTGAATTTCAATCATTCGAAATTAAGTATCGCATGATAGGAGCATTTCCGAATAGCAAGAGTGCCAAAGTAATATGGATTGGATTGGACGAAGAAACGAGGAGTCCTTTCAACCAAATGTCGTATAAGGTGCTATCACAATTAACAGACTTTGAACTAAAGATAGAAAAAGAGATAATACCACACATAACACTACTTAGAACAAAGGGAGCAGCACTAAATTTGAATTTACACAGCAGTAGCATTATGTCCAATTTTACTCTTATTGACAAAATAGATACAATTTCTGTAAAAAAGAGCATCACTACACCTCAAGGTCCCATATATGAGAACATAATTACTGTGAAGGGAAAATGAATACAATAGATGATATTACGCTAGAGATATCAGCTTCCTCCTCCCCATCAAAATTAAATCAAAAAAAATTAGAAAAAATATCAAGAGAAATAGAGAATGAAATTATGAACTTTAAAGACAATAGAATCTTAGAAGTGATAGTTGGTGGATCATTTGCCAAAGGAACATGGCTTGAAAATGACATTGACTATTTTATAATGATAGAATCAACAGTTGAACGAAAAGAATTTGAAGAAATAGGAAAATCGGTTGGGTTTTATGCTTTAAGAAAATATAAACCATATCTACGTTATTCAGAACATCCGTATGTTGAAGGAATAGTTGATGGGATCAGGATAAACATTGTGCCGTGTTACAAAGTTGAAAAAAATAAATGGAAAAGCGCCGCTGACAGATCTCCGTTTCATACGATTTTTATGCAAAGCAGCCTAAATGATTATTTAAAGGGCCAAGTAAGGGTCCTAAAAAAATTTTTAAAATCGATTGGAATATATGGTTCTCAAATATCTGTTTCAGGTTTTAGTGGTTATGTCACAGAGGTACTTGTCCTGAAATATGGCTCATTTAGAAATGTTCTCCAAACGTTCGCTGACTTGAAGCCAAATTACATTATTTCTCTTGAATCTTTAAATGAAAAAGCAACCGGAAAATTTGACAGTCCCATAATAATAATTGATCCGATTGATTCAAATCGGAATCTAGGAGCTGCCATATCATCAGAGTGTCTTGCTAAATTTGTATTAGCTTCAAGGCTTTTTCTGAATGAACCGTCAATAGAATTTTTTAAAAGACCGCGCAAATCTAGTTCAAAAATTATTAACAGTTTCAAATCAAATTTATTGATAATCGAATTCAAAATACAGGAGAGAAGTCCCGATATCTTGTGGGGCCAGCTTAAGAGAAAACTAGCTAGTATTTCAAAACAGTTAGAAAATGCAAGATTCAAAATAATTAAAAAAATTTGTTTTACTGATGAAAGGGAACATGCTGTATTTATTTTTATCATAGAATTTACGAATTTGCCAAAATTAAATCTAAATTTAGGACCTGAAATATTTCGAAAAAATGAAACTAATTCATTTATTAAGAAAAGAGGAAAAAGCTCCATTATGTTATGGACTGATGATGTGAGAATAGTAAGTATTGAAGAAAGAAAAAAGACCTCAATAAAAGAACATGCAAGTCAAATAATACAGAAAGACATTGAATCAGGCAGCCGTATGGGAGCTACACAAGATCTTAGTAATGGTTATTCTATATATTTGGGAAATGAAAGAAAACTGAGTGATTTTATTTCCACTGCCATTGATTTTATGGTTCGTGATGGAGAATTTATTAAGCAGTGAAAATAAGGAAAGCCTAAAATTTTTACTGACTTACCCCTTATTTGACCAAAATACATTTGATGACAGGATGGAAGAATTATTATCCTTGGGTATTAACTCTGTATTCTCATTTGGTAAAGTGGAATTGCACAAAATATGCATACTTGGTAAGGGCTCAGTTGGCTTGGTAACATTAGTTAAATATAGAAATAAATATTTTGTTCTAAAAATGAGGAGAACAGATGCAAATAGAGTGAGTATGTATGACGAAGTACTATTTCAATCACTCGCAAACACTATTGGGATTGGTCCTTTCCTTGTAGATTTTTCTGAAAATTTTATATTGATGGAATTTGTCAAAGGTTTCAATATCGTAAATTGGTATAATTCGAAAAACACTACATATGAAAGAATTCTAAAATGTACTTCTTCCATTCTTCAACAATCTTTTCTTCTAGATTCCATAAAACTTGATCACGGTCAGCTAAATAGACTTGATCGCCACATAATAATTTCCAAAGATGGTAGACCGACAATTTTGGATTTTGAAACTTCTAGTACTAAGAGGAGAGCAAGTAATGTAACTAGCGTTTCTCAGTCCTTTTTTCTACATGGCCCAATTTATGACAGACTCCGAGATTCAATCAATAACGATAGAAAGCAGGTGATAAAAAGAATTAAGGACTACAAGAAAGACTTGAATCATGAAAAATTTGAAAAAATATTAAAGTTACTCAAATTCTAGAAATATATTATCAAATAGTATACAAATTTAATAATTGTCATTGAGCTTTCCAATCCGCGCATTAAGATTCTTAAAGCAGTATCTTCAAATTTAATCATTGTCAAATTCTCAGAACTTTGGGATTAAAACTCTAAAGAAAATGAATCTCAAAGGTGGAACAGTGATTGATGGTTTTGCTACAACCGGGATTACTAATACTATTGCTTCTGAATGTATTTTACACTCAATTAATACTCAATTAATTGCAACTATCGAATCTCCATACTTTTCTCAGTTGTCAATAGTTAGGAATTCGGTACCATATTTTCCTGTAAGGGTATATGCCAATGAAGAATTGAAAACATCGATTTTTATCTCTGAAGTGAGCATAGAGCCATCACTTTATTTCCTCGTTGGAAATACTATGCTAAACTGGGCAAAGGATAATGAATGTGATCTTATTATTAGTTCAAGTAATATAGTTAACCCTCAACAACCAAAGTCTGTAGACTCAAAAGAATATTCGATAATGGGTATAGGTAATACCGCACAAGCAAGAAATAAATTAAAAGATTCCAAAATTGCATTACTAAAAAATGGCACTATAGGAGCGATTCCAGCAGTTCTCTTAAATCAAAGCTCCCAGTTAGGTATTAATGTAATCGTATTATTGGTAAAAATTATTGAAGGAATTCCTGATTTTAGGGCCGCGGCAGAGTTATCTACGACAATAAGTAATCTTGTTCCAGGTGTATCATGTAACGTTCCATTACTGCTTCAGGAAGCAGAAAAGATTGAAAAAGAGATAACAAAGATTAAGACTCAAGATATAGAAACTGAAGTGAATGCATATGGCTAAAAGTCATTCATTTAGTAGTTAGTCTAATTGATTGAATGTATTTTATAATCATTCGAGCCAGCAAAAACTGGAAACAAACTATTTTGCATTTGTCGTAATGATTTTTACCAAACTCTTTACAGTCGTTAAATTTAGGTCCAGCTGTTCTGCAATCATCTCTTCAGATATTCCAGAATCATACAAATTTCTAACGCTTTCTTTTTTTTCTTGACTAATATTTTTGATATCTAGTTCTAGGTCCAATTCGGTCTCTACATTCTTTATGAAGGATTGTACCTTTTCGAAGACAGTATCAATATTGATATTCTTTTCTGTTGAAAAAACTACGATATGATTTTTTATTGGAATGCTAAACATTACTACCTTATCATAAATGTAAATAACTGATTTAAGGTGCCCTAATTCATTTTCAAATATTTTTCTTAACTCAACAATATATGCCGATTGAGTATAACTTATTTCTGGATTTCTGCCCTTAAGATGCTCATTAATTCCCTGTCGAATTACATTTGCACACAAGTGGCCGGATTTTTCAACCAATCCCGAAAACCTTAAAGACGGATCTATTGTCAGCAGACTGTTCAAGAAATCAACTTCATTCATGGAACAAGATCTAAATAGCCAGAAATATATCTGTATTTAGGTCAGACTATCATTCTATGGGAAACTAAAGTAGGGTGGAAAAACAATCACTGTGGTATTTGCTACGAAAACAAGATATTGCTCTTCTTAAAATGATTATTTGAATTAGGATGGCAGAAGATATGTCTTCAACAGCTTCAAATACTATACCCTTTCCTACGTTGACAATAGTATATCTGGTAACTGAAGCTGAAGGCTTGATTGAGGAAATAAGTCAAAAGTACAAAAATATAACGGTCGAAGACTGTAACGGTTTTTTTAATGATGGAGTTAAGAGAGATTACAAGAAAATAACAATTTGGAGTCAGGGAATTGATAGCCTTTGGTTTAATGCTTTGATAGCTAGGATAAAAGAAGTAGCAAGTGTAGATGCAGTTCCAATAGTATCTGGCGGGATAATGTACACCGTGTAATCTTGAATTTGTAACGTAATCACATTCCTACAACTAGAACAACTTTATTTATCCAAAATGAGACAAGATGATGCCAAAGTATAAAAAATGCCTCAGCTAGTGCTGCGGAACTTTCTATTTAGTATCGGGTTTTATATCAATCAGGATCTTATTTCCCACAAGTGGGCTTCCTATTTTTTCGTACTTTTTTCTAGGCATATTTATCTGTATTACTGTCTTTGGATATGTTTTGATCACTGTTTGTGGTTGGGATCGTAGAATAGCTTCTAGGATGGGTCTTATCTGCTGCTTAACCTCTTCATCAGATATGGATCTATCAATCGCTTCTAACATTAATTGTTGTTGCGACACTGATTCCAATTCGATATCTTCAATTAGAGACAAAGTTATGTTAATGCCATTGTCTGACAGTTGTGTTATCTTGTATCTGATTTGAGTGTCTTCCAATCCTAAAAATTAAGTAATTATATTTACTTATTACTTTTTACATCCGTTTTATGTGACAGATGTTTAGTAATTATCAGATATAACGAGACCGGTTGTCCTTTTCATACTTAATAGTATCAAGTTAAGTTCAAGTACTGACATCCACAAGACATATTAAAATTGATTTTGTATTTATTAAAGTAATAAGATGAAATATAGAAGCAGGACAGATATTTTTGCGTCCATTTTACAATCTGCAAATAGCAACAAGGGAGTTGGAATAACAACAATCATGTACAAGTCCTTTCTCTCTCATTATCAGCTCAAGAAATATTTGTCCATAATGCTTGAAAATGGATTAATAAAACTTGAAGAGGAAGAGCACTTGTATAGGATTACTGAAAAAGGTTTAAGATTTTTGCAACTTTTCTCAAATATCAATGAACTTATTGATACTACAAAAGAATATAATGTCTGAAAAGTAATTTCGTTTTTTCCGAATAAAGTTAGTTTATCAATCATACACACTTTGGTCGTCGTAATAGATGAGTTCGTAGTTTCACAATTTTGGCTTTGATATGATGTAAAAATAGCACCGAAAAATTAGTATAGTCAAAATTAATCAGACAAACCTTTTTTCAATAATTCGATTATGAATATTGGAGAAAATATTCTTGTTTGTATTTAGTGTTGCTTCATGATCAATTTTATGGTATTAGGGAAATTTTCTTACAACTGAAATAGCCCGGCCCAGATTCGAACTGGGGTCAAAGGCTCCAAAGGCCTCTATGCTTGGCCACTACATTCAGCGAATTTTAAATTCTCTACCGGGCTGCCGGACATTTTTTTTATAGAATATCTGTTTTATAAAGTTACGAACCTATCAACAATTTTCATTAATTTATTTGTTGGATCTTCCATACGATTCAAAATTCGTTGTGCACGATTTTTTTGTTTAAAACTAAACGTATTATCATCTAGTATATGACGTAATAATTTCACAATTTGAGTCGAATTTGCAACTTTATGTATCAAACCCATTCTAACCAGATAGTCATCAACATAGAATTTTATTGGCGAAATTGAAATAGTTGGTTTTCCCATTAATGCAGATTCGGCATTCATGGTGCCACCTCCACCAACAAATATGTCGGCAACAGATATTAGCTCGAATCCGTCAACAACATTCTCTAAAACTTTAATTTTATTACCATATTTTTCATTGAACTGTCTTATTTGATCCTGATATCTGCATAAGACCAAGATATTTGTCGTTCTATGAAAGATTTCAACTATTGATTCCAATATACTATTCACATTGGTATTTTTGTCTAGCATGTATGATGCCTTACTTTCTTCAGGTCTAATAACAATCGTATTTTTCTTTGTAAGGTGATATTTTTTCCTTAAGTGCCTGTCATTCAACTCTCTTGTTTCTCTTTTTATCCACGCAACCGGATCAAGTGCATGATAACGAATTATTTGATTCTTTGATATACCTAAATTATTCCATGCAGAGTAAGGAATAATCCAAGGACATAGGAGATAATTAACAAATGGAATTGTTAGCCTTTGAACTGCAAAAGCATGAGGTGAATCACTGAATGTAATGTGGGGAATTCCTAAACCGAATGTAACTCTAGCTGCTTCTGGTGACGAAAAGCTAACACAAAGATCAGGTTGGAATTTATCTATTTCTTTTGCCAAATCAAAAATTCTACTGGAACTTGCTCTCAGTTTGTCATATTTTGATGAACCGCCATACTTTCCAACTATTTTTAGCTCAAATTTCTTTAATTTAGATAACTTTACACATTCTCGATAGTTCCTTCCTGTACAGAGCAATTCATGATCTTTTTCTTTTAGAACGTTAACTGCCTGTTTGAAGAACATCACTTGTTTTGGGGTTAAAACGTCAAACCAGACTCTCAAGCATCATGTATAAGTAATCTCATGGAAAAAACTTTTCTTTAACCAATTTTAATTTTGGTCTAGGAACAAAAATATGCTATTTGTGGTTGGTATAACTATTGAGTGTTGATCCATTGAAGGTAGCTGTTTACGGGCTAAGCACCGAGGGATACAAGATTGCATCTCATATTTCCAATAAAGGTATACCAGTTTCAATTATCGATGACTCATCAGGAATGGCAATTACCCTTAAACCAGATATTGCAAAGACATACTCTAGTGTAACCTCTTTTATCCAAGATGAGACACTCTTAGATTTCGAACCTTTTGACGTTGCCATTAATAATGCATCTTATATTTTTTTTACTCCAAGGATAAGAAAATCATGGCCTGATGCAAAAAATCACATTGGATCTAAATTTCAAGACGTGATAAAACATGTGAACAAGGATAGTTCTATAATATACACCGTCCCTGCAGGCTTTGGCGTAAACAATGAAAACATAACATTAATTGAACATCGAACTGGTCTGAGTGTTGGAAAAAACATTTTCTATCATTATATGCCAATAAGTTCCATACCCTCAGCTTTATTTGATGCTATTATCGGAACAAAATCCGAATTAGATTCTAACCTAACAAGTTTATTGAGCGGACTTGACTCCAGCAATAGAATCAAGGTGGTAGATATTGAATCTGCAGAATATTTGTATTCTATTAGAATTTTAAGACACTATGGTTTAATGTCACCTATTTTTGAAATTTGTAAATTTGCTGACAATACTTATCAATCTCAAATAATGGAAAATGAATCCTATGATGAAATGTATATTGACGATCTCGTAGGTGGCTTATTTGACTTGAACACTATTTTATCTTCTTTAACTGGAATTTCTCCATTGACACTCTTAGTAAAAGGCAATATCGCCACTGTAGAAAATTATTTAAAGCATTTGACAGAACAAATCAAGATTATTCTAAAGAAATATGAATTGAAAGCAAGTAAAACAAAGGCCATAATTTCGTGGACATTTGATCCTAACGAAATGAGAGGGGATAGACTAGACATAATATCTAGATTGGAATCAAGATTGAAAGATTATGTTGGAGATGTGGAAAGACATGATTCTTTGTTTGACTTTTATTCAAGTGAAAAAAAGATCATAGTAATTTCGTGTTCAAAAGATGATTTTGATAGGCTCAATAAGAATAATCCTAATTCAGAGATCATAATTATCAAGGCAACTCCTATACTAGGGCAGTCTAACATTCAAGCATAAACCACTAATAATAATAATAAGAAAGCATAATTTAGAATTGTCTTGCTTGATGCAAAGTGTCCAAAGTGCAATAATAAGGCACAGGTCAATGATGACCTCACGACAGTCGAGTGCAAAAACTGCGGTTATTCAGATGATTATGAAAATTATATCAACATGATGAAATCTAAGGCAGAGAATATGGCAGATAATTATCAATTCAAGGGAAATGGATCAATTTAGTTTTTGTGGTTGGGTTTCGAATTTTATAATCACTTAATTTTACCAAAACGAGCCCTTATCAGAACAGGTCAATTCTGATCCACAATTCTCACATCTTAGATGACAGCTTTGAATATCAATCATTGCAAATCCGCATCGTAGGCACTTTCTTTCATTTACCTGCTGCTTTTCTCTCTCTCTATTCACTTAACTCATTTTTCGTATCAACATTAATAAAAGTATTTGAAATAATCCAAGTCGCAAAGATTAATTAAAGCTCTCACACTGGTTGATTTCATATTGACACAGTTTAAAATAATAGTTTCTGATAAAAAAGGGAAGAGTATTAGCAAAGAGTTAAAGGATAAAGAAGCTCAACCCCTAGTTGGTCTCAGGGTAGGAGAGACTGTTGATGCTTCAGTGATTGGTATATCTTCAGGCAAGATTGAATTGAGAGGTGGCAGCGATAAATCTGGAACACCAATTAGGAAGGATGTTCACGGCGGTGTGAAAAAATATGTATTGTTATCAAAAGGTGCAGGAATGAGAGATGATCGTGAGGGGATTAGAAAGAGAAAATTGGTTAGAGGCAATATGATTACAGAAGAGATATATCAGATAAATTGTTTACTCTTGGAAGGAAACTTACCTCTTACTGCCAAGACGCCAGACTCGAAAAAAACTGAATAATAGCATACCTGTCAATTCTTTGACACTATTGTCATTATAATGATTAATAGTATTATAATTAAATTAATATCTCTGTGAAATTTCACTATACATATTGCATTGGAAAGAAACTTTACCCGACTGGTACGTTAAACAATATGGTTTTCAACCTTGTGTTAATATAGGAACATCTGGTCATGTCGACCATGGAAAAACTACTCTAGTAGAATCTATAACTGGCGTCTGGACAAGCGGCCATAGTGAAGAATTAAGAAGAGGAATTACAATAAAGGTTGGCTATGCTGACGCCGCTTTTTATAAATGTAAAAACTGTCCCCCACCAACCTGTTATTCAACCCAACCAGAATGTAAAAACTGTGGACAAGTATCTGAATTTGAACGTGTTGTTAGCTTTGTAGATTCTCCTGGGCATGAAAGTTTAATGGCAAATATGCTCTCTGGAGCTGCTTTGATGGATGGAGCAATATTGGTAGCTGCAGCAAATGAAAAAGTACCTCAACCACAAACCAGAGAACATTTACTGGCCTTACAAACACTTGGCATTAAGCAAATTGTGTTGGTTCAAAATAAAGTTGATTTGGTATCATATGAAGAAACAATAGAGAATTATAAACAAATAAAGAATTTTGTCAAAGGGAGCGTAGCTGACACGGCACCAATTATTCCTGTTTCTGCACAACACAAACTAAATGTTGATGCTCTTATAGAAGCTATTGAATCAAATATTAAAACACCTGAAAGATCTAAAAATTCTGAACCTTTGATGCATGTACTGAGATCATTTGATATTAACAAGCCTGGTCTTCCCATTAGTGAAGTAAAGGGAGGAGTAATTGGAGGTTCGTTAATACAGGGAGATTTTAAGACTGGTGATGAGATTGAAATACGACCAGGGCTTTATGATGAAAAGAAGGGAAAATACGAACCCATAATGTCGAAGATCTCATCTCTCGGTACTGGTGCAGGAATTGTTCAAGTTGTAAAACCAGGAGGCTTGGTTGCTCTTGGAACAACACTAGATCCATATTTAGTAAAGAGTGATTCGTTAATTGGTTCATTAGTAGGCCTCCCAAGCTCACTTCCTCCTGATGTTTATGATGTTACTATAGAACTAAATCTTTTTGAAACTGCTGTTGGAACACAAGAACTGGTTAAAGTTGATCCGATTAAGATAAAAGAATCCTTGCGACTAAATATTGGAACGGCTGCGACACTTGGTACCGTTACTCATATAAAAGATCATGTTGTAGAAATTAAATTAAAGAAACCTGTATGTATGGTTAGCCAGAACAGGGTTGCAATAAGTAGAAGAATTGCGGACAGATGGCGCCTGATTGGTTCAGGAATAGCGTCATAGAAGTATCGTTGAGAAATAGATAGATTCAAATTTTAAATGATGAATAAATTTTTTAGTACAATTAATCGGTCAGCCTATACTTTCTTCCCATTATTGTTATAGATACAATCCCTGTTCCTTTAGTGACAAACCCTATTTCATAATACTTTAGTTTGTGTCTATCCAATATTTCCATTATTTTGTCCACTCGTGTCTTTGAAACTACAATACAAAAACCAATACCCATGTTAAATGTAGAATACATTTCTTTATGTGATATTTTCCCCTCCTGTTGGATGAGATTAAAAATCCCGCTTTGTTGAGGAAGTTTGTTTAGATTGAAATTTACTCTATTGCTTAATCTTGATAGTTTACTGAATGAGCCACCTGTAATATGAGCAAGTCCATGAATCGATTCTCTTTCGGCGTCAAGTAAATCACGTATAGGTTTAACGTATATCCTTGTGGGTTTCAAAAGCTCTTCGCCTAAAGAGCTTTTTAGAAAAATATGAGAGTTTTTTAACTTGTGCTTTGGGAGTAAGACCCTCCGTGCAAGTGAGTAACCATTTGAATGCAATCCGCTACTTTCTAATCCTATTATTATATCTCCCTCAGTTATTTTATCCCCCAGCACCAATGCTTTCTTATCTGTTATTCCAAAAACAGTTCCAACTAGATCAAATGAATTTTCTTCTGTTTGATTAAGGAGATCGGGAAGAATTGCAGTTTCACCTCCCACTATCGCCATTTTAGATTCCTTTGCCCCTTTTGTTAATCCTTTCAGTAGTTCTCTTACAAGGTAATGGTCAGGTTTTTTCAATGCAATATAATCCAGGAAGCCAATTGGGACAGCACCAATACATATAATATCATTAACATTCATGGCCACACAATCTATTCCCAAAGTATCAAATCTATTCATCAGTTGTGCAACAATTATTTTGGTTCCAATCCCATCAGTGTGCAACGCAATAATTTTTGAATCAATCTCAATCAATCCTGCATAATGTCCAAAGCCTGACAAAACCTTCCAATTATTATTTCCAAAACTAAAATGAGTTTTTGAGATGATTTTGCCAATATTACCTTGTATTTTCCGAATTTTCTTTATGTCAACACCAGCTTTAGAATAATCCCACATATAGATATCTTAGAGGTCATAATACATATTATAAATAAAAGCATGAGTAGTTATTGCAATCTAAACTTTAACTTGAAAATTAACTTATAAACATGAATACAATTGTAATATAGATATGGAAGATCCTGGATCTATTTTTGAAGATTCTGAAAAGACATTCATAGAGTTATCTAACTCGCAAAGACTTCAGATAATAAATGCGTTAAAGAACTCCAGCATGAATTTGACTTTACTAGCAAAACATCTTGGCATAACAATGCAAGAGGCTCATAGAAATTTTAATAGACTTATGGATGCCGGGATAGTTAGTAGAGATTCCAATGGTTCATACTCTTTAACTACTTTTGGAAACACGATAACGACTCAAATTCCATCTATAAATTTTCTTTCAAAAAATAAGAATTATTTTTCAGACCATTATTTTGGAAATCTTCCAATGAAGTTTATTCAGAGGATTGGTTCATTGGATGAAAGCAAGTTTATCCCGGGTCTAGTCGCAGTCATTGAGGAAATCAAAGAAATGTACAGAAATTCTAATGAGTATATTTACGGTATGATTCCACAAGTGCCTTTAGATCTTATGGAAGTGGCTACAAAAATTGTAATGGAACGCAAGATCAAGTTTAATTACATATTACCAAAAAATGCCGCAATACCAAAAAAAGGGAAAGATTTCTTAAATGAGATTAATTACCCAGAATTGTTAAAATCTGGACTAGTAGAGAGAAAGATGATAGATGATGTTAAGGTTTCTGTAGTTTTAAATGAAAAAAAAGCATTGTTAATGTTTCCATCGATTAAGGGTGAAACTGACATGAATGGAGCATTTTCTAATAGCATTGACAGGGAAAACAATAAACTATTTCACGAGTGGTGTTTAGATTATTTCAGATACAGCTGGTTAGAGTCAAAACCCTTTGATCATAGTAAAATTAGAGAAGTATGATTTTACAGATAATACCTACAAGTGATAACAATATCACAATAAAAAGGATTTCTAAAAGATAGTAATTATCTAGATTGATTTTTTGTTGCTTTCAATGCTGAAAATAACGCGCCAGCTTTATGCTCTGTTTCCAAGTATTCATTTTCAGGGATCGAATCCATTACTATTCCAGCTCCTGATTGAATATAAGCACTATTTCCATTTATGAATAAGGATCTTATAATTATTGCAAAATCGCATGATCTATTGAAAGAAAAGTAACCCAAAGCGCCCGCATATGGTCCCCTAGAAGATTTTTCCAGCTCTGATATTACTTCCATTGCTCTCACCTTGGGCGCTCCAGAAACGGTACCAGCTGGAAATAAAGATCTAAAGGCGTCAAAACAGTCGTATTTATCATAGAGATTACCTGTTATATGAGAAACTAAATGCTGAACATGACTGAATCTTTTTACTATCATCAATTCTTTTGGTCGTACTGATCCAAATTTACATACTCTACCCAAATCATTTCTTGCCAAATCCACAAGCATAGTGTGTTCAGCTAATTCCTTTTTGTCTCTTAAAAGCTCAATCTTTAATTTAGTATTGACGCTCTCTTTATTGGAAACTGGTCTTGTTCCTGCTATTGGAAACGTCTCAATTTTATTATTATTAATTACACGAAGAAGCATTTCTGGACTGGAGCCGATAATAAATCTTTTATTTCGTTTAAAGAAATACATATACGGCGATGGATTTAATTGCCTTAGATTTTGATAAAGAAGTAATGGATCACCATATAGCTGAAATTTGAACTTTCTGGATATTACTACTTGAAAAACTTCGCCTTCGTATACATACTCTTTTGCCTTTTTCACGTTGGAAATAAATTTACTTTTAGTTGTATCTGAAACTGGTTTTGAAAAAGAAAGACCTTTTCTCAAAATTTTTTTTTTGGAATTTATTACTTTTTCTAATTCATCAAACCTAGATTTTTTGCCAATGTGAAAATAATGGATTGCATTATGCTTTTTGTCGTGAATCAGGCCATCAGTATAAATTCCAAATTCCATCATTGGAAACATATTATTTGATCTTTTTGGGGGTAGCTTTTCCCAGAATCTAATTGCTTCATAGCTCACATATCCCACCGCCCCTCCAATATATCGAAGTTTTTTTTCTTCGATAGTTGGCAGGATTCGTCTTAATTCCAGAAGGGGATCTTTTACTAGTTTTTCATACATCGTTTTTTCGTTTCGACAAATTTGAAATTTTCCATTATCGCAATTAATTGTAAATTCTGGATCAAATCCTATTACTGAAAATTCAGAGAGTTCTTTTGGTCCGGTTAAAGACTCTAAAATAAATACATTTTCATAATTCAAATAAATACGCTTAAAGATTTCAAATGGGTCTTTAACAGTATCAATTTTTTTCTTATTGAAGGTAAAATCATTTGATCTTGAGATAAGGTCCTTAAGCATTTATGATAATTACCATAAAAAGGTGTCTTACAACATGATTTAAATCTTATGAGAGCAATACTTCAAATTTATCAGATTAATTTTATTTATTAATTATTAAATAATTGGAACTAATAAGGAAACCAGACAATAATTTTTGTGATATAATTAACTAGTAACATTTCATATATGCAGTTAGAGTGAATCTTGTTTTCTACCGATCAATAATGTTGGTCGTTGCCAATGGTTTTCTGCCCATAAAACCTTCATCCTTTCTATGCCAAAATTTTATTTCATTTTCACCTTCTTTCCAACACAGCCACACTTCTTCATCAAACCTCAGGGATGGAAAATCTAAGAGCCCTTCATCAACACTTTTGATCATAACTCCTTTATTTTCCAGCTCTGCTATGGTTTCATACAGTTTAAAAACAGCTTTGTTTAGTTCCTGTTTTTTATTTATGAAAAGCGTGAATTTTGTCCCTTCATTAACCATTCTTTGCAATTCTTCTTGAAGTTTAATCACTTTATTCTTTTGAATAATAATGCTAGAAAATATTTTTTTTATTTCGGGTAAAATTCTGTTAGCATCCTGTGGAGTGAAGTAAACAGACATACGTACCAAAAATTATTGAAGACAATTTAATCATTATTATTTATCTGTAACAATTAATCAGTACAACTGATAGAAATTACCCGAATGGACACACATTTTCCTACTTTTTGCATTTATTCTTTCTGATTTTATTCAAATCTCCAAGTCCATGCGAGTATACCTCCCATGAATTGGATCTTCCAAATAGGTTGTCTAATTTATCGGAAGCGTTAACAGAAAATTTATTCAATGCAAGATGAATTGATTCGTGGCTTATAATAGAGGAGACTATCTCTGCCGTCTTGCCCTTTGTGTCATATTCTCTCCAAGATCGGTAATTTGAGATAAAGGCTCTGGATTTTCCGTAGTAAGATACGAACATCAAACCCCTTCTGCCCATCATCCCACGCAAGCGAAGATCCGCAACCATTTTTTAATTTAACTTTCATATATTCATTAATGTTTACAAGATTTTTCTTATCTACCTCTATTAAATGCCTCAAAAATAATATGACTAAACTCTGTTGACTTTTACAAAATTTATTAAGAAATTCTACCAATATTAAAAAAATTTCATTATTTTTGAAGCCGTAAGTGTACTCAAAATATTTATTTATTTGTGAAATATAGTGGTTGTAGTAATACTCTTTTAAAACACGAGATAAATTGTGACTTTATGACGAATTTGAAATTACAGAATAAATCTAAAATCTTAAAGAGTAATTATTCTGATTCGTTAGGTTTAACTCTCGATGCCATAGAGGTTGGTTTAAGTTCAGTTAATCCGGTATCCCTAATGAAAAGTTCGGTAAAAATAGAAGGTAATAATTTAAGTATATTTGATTATAATGGTAAGAAAACAAGGTTTGATATTGGATTATTTCGGTCAATTTACTTGGTTGGAGCTGGCAAGGCTACGGCATCAATGGTTGATGCATTCATAAGCATACTGAATAATCGGAAAATCAAAGAAGGTTGCATTACAGTTCCATATGGAATCAAAATGAAGAGTAACTTATGTTCGGTAACAAATGCAGCTCATCCAATACCAGATTCCAATGGTGTACTCGGTACAATAAAAATATTGAATATGCTAGAAAAAGTAAAAAAAAATGATTTGCTCTTAATGTTCTTATCAGGCGGTGCATCAGCACTCATGCCCCTACCATTAGATATCATAGGTTTAGATGAAAAACAGAACATAACTATCAAACTTCTCTCATCAGGAGCAACAATTGATGAAATGAATACTGTGAGGAAACATCTTTCTCAAATCAAAGGGGGTAGGCTTGCAAGCATTATTAATAAAAAATTTCCAGTAATAACACTTATTCTATCAGATGTAGTTCAAGACAAAATTGATGTAATCGGATCAGGTCCTACTGTTCCAGATTTGACTACTTTTAAGGACACAAAAAAGATCCTGCTGAAATACAAACTATGGAAAAACCAAAGACTTGTCTCTAAAAAATTAAGGGGTTTAATTAGCGATGGCATGTTAGGAAAGATTAGAGATACACCAAAACCTGGTAACCCTATATTTACCAATATTTATAACGTTATTATAGGCAACAACAATATTGCTTGCAAAAATATCAAATTGTTTTTGGAAAAAAGTGGCGTAAAAACAATGTATTTGGGGTCAGCATTTACAGGAAAATCCCGTATTCTTGGAGATTTTCTCTTCAAACTTGTTAATGACTTCCCCTCTATTTCAACTCCATATGCATTTGTTTTTGGTGGAGAAACAACAGTTGATTTAGAAAATAAAATAAGAGGAATCGGTGGAAGAAATCAGGAGGCAGTACTCTCAGCTGCAGCTCACTTTGAGAATTTGGATGAGGGTATGGATTTTACAATTGCGTGTATCGGAACTGATGGCATTGATGGAAATTCGAAGGCTGCAGGAGCGATAGTGAATCCAAAATTGCTAGTAAATATAAAACAAAAAAAATTAAAAATATCAAACTACCTTAAAAACCATGATAGTAACACATTGTTTAACAAAGTAAATGGTGCGTTATATACAAAGATTACGGGGACTAATGTGAATGATATATCAATTGTCTGTAGATTAAAGTAGGTAAGTCACATAAATAAGAAATGTCACAATATAACTTATTTCAAGTATAGAGGCAAAGTAAAAACAAATGTGGCTCCAGTTCCATTTTCATTATTAAATCCGTTTATCTTTCCCCCATGTGATTCTATAATATTCTTAGAGATGAATAATCCCAAACCAGTTCCTTGTTCTGATCTTGATACAAATTTGTCAAATAGGCGATTGATTATTTCTTTATCTATACCTTTTCCAGTATCGCTGATTTTTATTGTTAGCTCATCACTATTTTCGCTTCCTATGATAGAGATAGTTCCTTGATCCGTGAATTTGATTGAATTATTAATAATATTCGAAATGACTTGAGTAATTCTATATTTGTCTGCAAGAATCTTTACTTGTATTGGTTCATAAAAAATCCTGAGTTTTTTATTATTTGCAGTGTCATTTTCTATCTGCCTGGAATATTCCTTTACTAATTGTGATAAAATTTCATCGATGTCAAAAATGGTTTTATTCAGTTTTAGCGATTTTCCTTCAATATTTGAAACATCTAAAATATCTGCTGCCAATCTATCTAATCTTTTTGCATTACGAATAATAGAAGAAATCTGTTCTTTGCCTACCCTTGCAGATTCATTATCACTGATTTCATTTTCTATTAATTCGGCTTCACCCAATATGGGCATTATAGGAGTTCTTAATTCATGTGCTGCCACATTAATGAATTCTTTTTGCATGTTATCGTGAATCTCTAGTTGTTTGTTTGCTGAAGCAAGTAGACTATTTGATTCAGTTAGTGATTCATTGGTATTCTTTAGTTGCACCGTTCTGGATTTGACTGCGCCCTCTAATCTCTTATTCCAAGATAATATCAAAAATGCAATACCGAAGGCCATAGAACCAACAACAATAATTACAATGGTACTGAAGTTCTTTTGTTGATTTATCAAGTAACCAACATTAGAGGCCAGACTATGTGGGGTGCTAATATATAATGACCAGAGAAGCTCGCCATCCACTGTAATTGGTTGATAAGCAATTGTAGTCATGTTATTATTGTATGAAATATCTCTTAATCCAGATCCCCCTTTTAATGATGCAGCCAATATGTTATTGTAGACATTTTTGATTTCTGGCGGTATCAGATTTTGGAACTCTGATGTCAAGTAATTTTTGCCAAGCACATTTCTAGTTTTTGAATATAGTATTACCCCATTTTTATCGATTAGACCGACATTACTTGCAAATTCTGGTGAGAGTTCCTTCTGTAAAAATTGACCCAATTTTGATAGATCTATAGTTGTAAATACTATTCCTTCAAAATTTGACATATTTGCCTGACTAGCGTTATTATTTAGGGTAACATTACTTTTTATTACTGGATACGATATAAAAAGAAGCGGAAATTGATTATTGACATCAATGATACTGCTATAATATGTAGTATTGGTTGTCTCGGGAGTGAAAAACAGATCTGTTGAGTTTGCTCTGATATCATTATAATTGGCATCAATGGTTTTATTGCTCGTCTTGGAAATAATCTCTCCATTCATGTTAAACATATAATAGCCATTGGTCAAGTCCTTTGTTGATATCTGAGCAGAATCAAATAATTTCTGAACATCATCATTTTCAGCATCTAATAAAGATATTGAGTTACTCAATCCCTGTAGATTGTTAGAGATAGACTCCATACTCCTTACCAAGATACGTGAAAGTTGGTAAACCTCAATTTTTGCATTAGACCTTACATCTTGAGAAGAAATATTTGCGATTTCATTTGCGGTAAATGAAGAATATTGATAAGAAAGTATTGAAAGTCCAATACCGATTATCGCAATGATAAGAAGAATAATGACATTGTTTCTAGAAAAAGTCGCGCCTAACAATAATGTACAATAGATATTAATAAAGTTCTGATAGATAAATAAGCGCTAAAGATTATTCTAGTATAGTTTATGCTATACTTATAAAGTAAAATATATGAATTAACTCAATACAACTGGAGCTAGAGCAGCAACAATCTTACCGTCTATTTACAAATTCCATAAGATCAGATGAGACTAGAAAAACATAAACTCTCATATTGAAAAAATTATTGAGTATCTGGATGAAGATTACATTTTATTAGGAAATGATGCCAGATAAATAGAACAAAGTTAACTATTAGGATTCGGTGAAAATACTTGTATGTCATTGTTCTTTCGATCCGACACGTACACATTCCCTTGATTGTCTAATGCTAAATGTTCCGGATCCTGAAACTGACCTAGTTCTGTTCCATAGGAACCAAACTTTGTAATAAAGGTCCCATTGCTATCAAACTTTATGACACGAGGTTGCATGCTGCATCCTGGATCTGATTGAGGATCTGTTACAAATACGTTGTCATATTTATCCAATGCCAAGTGTTCTACATGACAAAATTGGTTATTTGAGGTACCTTTTGATCCCCACGCTAATAAGGGATTCCAATTACTATCAAACTTCTGCACACGCTCATTTCCTCTTTCATTTACAAAAAAATTACCTTTTGAATCAATCTCGATAGTGGTGGGAAGATTAAATTCTCCTTCGTTATTTCCCTGTCGCCCAATTACCTTTACAAAGTTCCCTTTAATATCAAATTGCTGTATGCGATTATTTTTAGAATCTGCTACATATACATATTTTAATGCCTTATCTACTTCAACATGTCTTGGATTATCAAATTTTCCGGGGGAACTACTGTGGTGTCCATCTGGGTTACCAAATTTAGAGATGAAATTGCCCTGACTATCAAATTCCTGTACTCTATGATTGCCTCTATCAACAACCCAAACATGACCTCTTGCATCCACATCCAGACCGTATGGAACTATAAACTGTCCATCTCCTTTACCCTTTTCTCCAAACTTGAAAAGAAATGTCCCGTTCTTGTCAAATACCTGTATACGAGCTCCATCTCTGTCAACAACATAAAGGTATTTGTCATTCTTGTCAAATTCTAGATCATGGGGACGTAGAAATTGTCCGTCTTCTGTTCCGTTCGAACCCCATTTATTGACAAATTTATAGCCCTGTTCCGTATCTCCTCCCGTAGTCATTTGAGCTGATACCAAACCAATGAAGATACCAATAAGAGTAAAAATTAAGCAAGTCATCAAGGTTGTTATAACGATAGACAAAAAGCTTTTTTCCTGCATTATTACCCTCTATCTTAACCTACAGTAGATAAGCTATTTGATACATGCGTCTAAATGTGTTTGTAAGCAATTCATACAGTTAAAATCATAGGATCTCAATGTCAGCAAAAAGGAAAATTATTACATTTCATTTAGGTATTTGAATTAGAATTCATAAATAAAATTTCAATATGATATTTATTATCTATTCTTGAAAACAGATAGGTGTTGGTTGGAATCAAGTGTTCCATTAAAATAGAACGTGCTTAACTCCCAAACACGGTTAACTGACAACCGGTGGGAGGAGTTGATTTGATTGCATGATAGACAAAAAGCAATCAAGCCCACCGGGCCGTCCTTAAAATGCACTAGAATACTATAAAAAAATTGGTTAACCATACAGTCAGGGAGGGTATATTATTATACAAGGGATGGCTTAGTTGAGCGGGATAAGCAGCGGACTTTAACTTTTTTTGAAAAAATTGTCAATGCTAGGTGTAATTGGATTCAATCCTGAGGCAGTTGGCAAAGGTTCATCCACCGCCGTGTTAGTAAAGAGTGGAAGAATTGTATATAATGCAAATGAGATTACAATTACGCCTATGATGATTAGTATAATAATTGTTTTTTTATTCATAGATTTTACACCTGAGTGATAAGATATCTTAAGATGCATACTATTTCTTTGTTATTGAGGTGCTAGTTTTGCGCTGCCAAATAAGACAGAGAAGGCCTTGCACCAAATGAGCACGGTATCGTATTTTGATAGATCAGTTCCAGCAGGAATTTCATAATTCTGATTTCCTATGTTACCTTTCAACCTCCCAAGATTGACAATGTCTGAAGCATCCTTATCCGTAGAGAGATAAACATATAGATCTGGTCCATTGGTAGCCTTTAGATTTTCCAGTCTCAGGAAAGTTCTGCCATCTGCAAGGTTGATCACTTTAGCAACACCCTCAGCGTTGTGAAAACCGTCACCTGAACCAACGAAATTACCCACTAAAGTGTTCGTATCTTTTGCTGAGGTAGTCTCAGACATATTTTCATCAACAGTAGAATTTTGTTTCGAAAACTCATTCATCACCAGCTCTTTCTCTTTTTGCGTCATGTTTTTAGCTGATTCAACTCTTTGTTCCTCTGTCATATTCATAAAGTCTTGAGGATTGGATGAAGCAGCGTAGGATATTGGTGCATTGCTTGTTATCAGCGTCATAGAAGGAACTAGGCTGGCCGCAATCATCACGCAAAGTATAGATCTAGTGATTTTTTTCATATTATTTTCATCTGAACAATCAAGGATTTCTTTTAAAAAGGTTTATCCAAATTATATCCAAATTTACACGAAAACGCAAAAAACATTACTTTTACTAACTGAATCAACCGATAGTTATTTACATAGTTAAATCCAAAGATTTAAAATCTAATCAATTAACAACTCGTAGTAGATTGGCCGCTGATGAACAAGAACAACCAATACCCACGAGTTGCCTTTGGAGCAATGTAAATAATAATCGACGAATAATAAAGCAATTTACATAATAAAACACATAGTTGCATATAGACTACGCTCAAAATATTCAAACCCATTAGAATTCGATTTATTACACTGATTAGAAACAACTCCATAGAAAGCAGAAAAATTAACTTCCTTCACAACTGAATATGGCGGTTCAGTAACTTTAATAATTGAAAAGGAGTGAATTCTAAAGTATTGTATAAGCTTATATTATTAGGAATAACACTCATACTCTCATTATTATCGATTCAGAGTTATGCCAATGCCGATATTAAAGTAAATCCTCCTTTGAATTGGCAACAAAGTCCTTATAATAATTCTACATCAATGGCATGGTTTCAAAATTCTACAAAGAGCATATTTGCAATTGTTAAGGCACCTGATCCCCCATTTCCAATGATCTTTGTGGGTCCAATTATGGCCCAATTTTTCGCAGATAAAGGCGTATTAGAGTCTTCTGATCAGATTTCATTTGGTCGTAGCAATTATGGCTACAGGTATTTCCTAAATCTTTCTCTTAATCCTACGCTTCTTAATCTTACTTCTAATTCAACACAGGTAACAGATTTTTTATCCATGATACCTAAAGGGATAGAAGTTCCTATGAAGATGATGTTGATACTAACCCAGAAGGAAGACGATTTATATGCAATAGTATTTCTAAATGCTAAGGAGAATTTTGATTCTATGCTAAGTGAAATCAAACCTACTCTTGATTCAATTCAATTGAGTAATTCTACATCGATCCTTAGTTAGATATATTAAAGAAATTAATTGAATTCATAAATTGTGTTTTGGAATATATATTGCACAGGATGTTAAAGAAATTCTAAATGAAATAAGATATCGGGTAAAAGTTATGCGTCAAAAACAATTGACACTCCCTAGGGGCCACTTTTATAACGAGTATTATATTTTGGCCTCCACTTCAAAAATTAATTCTACAAAAAATAAGTCGAGTCAACATTAAAACTGAGGAATTAAGGCCAAACATTAAAAATACAAAGGGTCTGATATTAGTAAGAAAGGGACTTTACTAGGCTTAAAGTGGTCGTATCACCGTATATAACTTATGAATTCGAAAATAATTAGAAAGGAGATTTTGAATTGAGTATCATATCATACTAAGTACTCCTCTCCTAAGAACAAAAGAAATTACAAAATCAAAACATGGCGAACCAAAGACCTCGTCCATATTGCTAATATCCGTAGCAATAATGATGGCAATTATTTTGTTGATGTGTGCTGGAATATCATACACTGAGGGCATGAAAGAACACACTACATGTCGCGATAAAATAATAGGATTTGAACAACGTGGAGTGTATCCGAGTCCGGGGAGTTTAGATTAGCATTATCATTCTGTGACTCAAAATAAGAACATAAAATAATTTATTTTATTTACTCTATTTTTTGGATGTCTTCTACAAAGACATCTTTTTTGATTCTGGACTTTCTTTTGTTTTGGGTAGCATAACTGAGCTAGTCCAGACGTTTCACTGGCACTTAAACAAAAAAACTACCTTAAAATCGGTTAATATATTCATTTAAATATTCAGGAAAGTGCATACAGGTAAATTTTCTATATTATTGAATTTGAATTTGGAAATCCCTATATACCTAGAACAGAAAATTTATGAGGGTCATGATAATAAGTTTACGTAGAGAAATCTTCATAGCATTATCATTTTTTGTAGCGCTATCCAGTCTAGCTCTTCTGCTAGGTCTCTTTAGTTATGATTCATCTGCCTATGCTGCCAGACCCAATGTAACTGCATCCAAACCAGTTGTAAATGATCCCAATCTTACTGTTAATTTCTATTTTAAAGGACTTAAAGCACCAACTTCAATGATATTCCTTGGTCCAGATGATATCTTGGTGACACAAAAAAAGGAAGGGACGGTAGAAAGGATCGTAAACGGTGTCAAGAATACAGAACCACTCATTACAGTTCCTGTTGCTAGTAAAGATGAAAGGGGCTTACTGGGAATGACAACCTCAAAGGATCCAGCTAGTAACAAAACTTATGTGTTTCTCTACTACACCGAGAAAGGTCCACTGAAGGGTGAAATACTTGGTAACAGGGTCTACAAGTATGAACTAGATGAAAATGGGAGTAAACTGACAACACCGAAACTACTTTTAGATCTTCCGTGGGAACCAGGACCAGGACATAATGGTGGGGTATTGAAAGTTGGTCCAGATAATAATATCTATATCACAATAGGTGATGTGATAGGAACAGATCTCAATGAAAGCCAACTATATGAGACACAGGCCCAGAATTTCCAAGCTGGGAAAGAGGTAGATGGAAGAGCAGGCATACTTAGGATTACTCAAGATGGTCTACCTGTAAACAACGGTATACTTGGTAGTAAACATCCTCTCAATCTATATTATGCGTATGGGATAAAAAATAGCTTTGGACTTGATTTTGACCCACTTACGGGATATTTATGGGATACTGAAAATGGCCCTGCCTATGGTGACGAGATAAATTTTGTTGAACCAGGCTTTAATAGTGGTTGGAAAAAGATACATGGCATTTGGAATGTGAATGCCGCATTAGATAAGGCAGGAATATCTCCTACCGATCCTAAAGGATTAGTTGATTTTAATCACAAGGGAAAGTATAGTCCTCCAGAATTTACTTGGGACCATTCGATAGCTCCAACAGCTCTAAAATTTCTTAACACAGATAAGCTTGGACTAGAATATGAAAATGAAATTTTAGTAGGAGATATAAAATATGGTAACATATACAGATTCAACTTAAGTGAGGATAGAAAGTCATTAGCTTTGAATGAATCTCTGACTGACAAAGTGGCCAACAATATGGAAGAACTATCAAGCATTATATTTGCACACGGATTTGGAGGTATTACAGATCTGGACGTTGGGCCCGATGGCTACCTGTACGTTCTTGTATATGATAAGGTCGATGGAAGAATATATCGTATACATGATTAGAGCGTACTCACGGATTTATCTACTTACATGATAACCATTTGATATCAACTTTTCCATCGTACCCGTTGTAAACCATTCTAAGTTCTCCCCAGGCACCAAATTCGTAATCTTTACCTTCTCATACTACTATTGGTCCCCATTTATACGCGCTGTAATGATTCCAATTTATTTTCTACTAGTCTAATTAAGTGTAAATCATCGGTCAAATCTTATGCAAACTTTGGGATTCTAATTAAAAGCAGCTGGTTTTAGATTTATTCTGAACTTATTATCTACATATAGAAAAAAGTTGGACGTGATTAACAGTTTTAATTAAAAAGTCATTAAATAAATTGATTCCTAACAAGGTATTTAAATTGAAAAAACATATGGAATAATTAATGATAAAAACCAATATTTTCCCAATAATTACACTAGTATTTTTATCGGTATCAATATTTAGTTTAAGATATCCGTCATCAGTAAGTGCTGATAAAGATTTTTGCTATGATCAAGTTGGTGATGGTCATCATTGTTTCGAAAAAGAAGGAAATTGTAAAGATGCTGAGAAACATGATGAAATAGCTGAAAGCCATTGCTATAAAGAAGACTGATATTTGATTTAGATACTTTTATTAGAAAATATAAATAGATTTTTTTGAGTATATTATTTATCATCTTATAATGCAAGGATAATAAGATGAGACAAGGCAAATCAGTTGGTGTTTATTCTTCACCGGACATGAGCATCAACTGATTATTATTGTATTAATTTCCAGGTGTAAGAGTCAATTAAGTTATTTAATTTATACTGAAAATTAGATATAGGTTATCTGTAATAGAAACTTGACTGAAGTGGATATACTGAATTAATCAAATATAATATTCTAATATCATTTCAATACTGTTTTTGTCCTCATAATCCCTTGAATATTCTCCAACCTTTGCAAAGTCAAGTGGAGTAACCATACCAATGGGTTTGTTTACATCATTTGATTTCTCGTCGATTACAAGGAGATGCCTTACATTATTTTTTAACATTAGATCAGCTGCTATTGATGCCGACAATCTATAATCAATAGTAATAACAGGAGAAGACATTATTTCTCTATTTATAACTTCGCTAGTCCGAGCATCATTAATACAGTGCTTTCGAACTATGTCACGCTCAGTAACTATACCGATTGGTCTGTTACTTGCATCAATAACAAGTAATGAACTCACATTCTTGTGTTTCATTTTCTTTGCTGTTTCTTGAAGGGAGGTTGATTCTTGAATAGATTCTATTTTTTTCCGCATAACGTCACTGACAGTTAGCCTCATCATGGAAACATATACATCTTCTAACCTTTAAGTATACCCTCCATCAGAACAAGATACTTTCTTCGGGCTTGAAATAGGGAAATCACTTGGGTTAAGTGCTTTAGGCATACGTCATCCAACCAAAATTGTAACTGGTCACAAATTAAAGGAAGAACATGTATTGTTACGGTAAATCAAATTTGGGTATCTATAAGCCTACATTCCTACAAATTGAAATATATTAAACTTTGATGCCACAAACTACTGTGACAAAGCGTGTAAGCGATATAATGTCAACCAGATTGGAGAGTATTCGAATGTCTGAAAGCGCCAAAGAAGCTGCAAAGAAAATGTTAGACAAGAATGTAAGCTCGCTTCTAGTAGTCGATGAAGATGGACAAGCAATAGGAATTATTACTGAGCGTGATATCGCAAGGGGCGTATGCATTCATGATGTCCTAAGCAAAGAATTCAAAGTGCGCCATCTTATGACATCCCCGTTATCAACAATTGATCCTACCTTATCCGCGGAAATGGCAGCAAATCGGATGTTACAGGATAAGGTAAGACATCTTATTGTTAAGGAAGATGACAAAACTGTAGGAATCGTAACTGCAACTAACTTTATCGATTACTTAAATGAGCAATTGGATCCAATTAATCCAGGCACGAGGGTGCTTAAAACATTGAAAGATGAGATCTGAAGGACAGCGTCAAATTTGATTCACAAACGACCAGTTCCATGCCTAGAACAATAACAATATTAATACAAACATGCTAGCGAGAAATTCAACGCACTTCCAGCGAATCAGAATAAAATTTTTATAAGCATCCTAGCGGTGTCTGTTGTATGTCACCTTTAGGAAGCAAGGAGGGAAAGTATCACATTGAGTGAGCAGAAAGACGGTATTGATGAACTAGAAGAACTCAAGCTACAGACTGCAAAATTAGCAGAAACATATCGCAGAATTTTCTATAAAGTAGATCCTGCTTTAGTTTTCGATCTCGTTGCACGTTTGCAGCAAGACCCAAAAAATCCAGGACCATTGTATACTGTTGAAGTGTTCACGAAAGATGGAACAGATCCAGAGAAATCAAAAGATCATATATTGAAGACGACTGGAACAGTTCCTTCTATCTATGATAAGGCTACTCACTACGTCTCACATCACCCTTTGAACCTAGACATTCTAAAAAAGCTGAATGACATAGACTATGTTTTGGAGGTTATGGGTGATTATACTGGTAGTGGAGCATCAATCGGACCACAACATGATAAAGGTGACTCGAAGAAAATAAAAGACAAAGTAAATGATAAGTGATACATTTGCAACATACTTAATACAAAATCAAAATCTTTCGCACATGTCTAATATAGACTAATTTTGGATGTCAATTACTGTTTGGAAATACCCTGGCCTTTTCTCCTAGCCAAGACAGGTTTCTAAAGAAGATTTTGAAATAGATTCATTAATTGTTTCATGGGCGCTTGATTGTTTCGTGTTCATTCGATCAAAACTCATCCCATCAGTTGTTATTATTTATTTCGTTGCTGACATACTTGTTATAAAAATATTTTGTATTCTTAGGAGGTAACATTAAGAAAATCTTACTTATTTTTATATTGTTTCGAATTAACCTTTATAAAATCTAAAGTCTAATTCAAGTCAATGGAATTCTCGACTACGATATTGGCTCTAATTGCTATAATCGCAGTGATAGGACTTATTGGAGTAGTGACAATAGACATTATTATCCCACTTCAAGATGCAGAAGCAAAAGGATGCCAGTTTCCAGTTCTACCCTCCAATGTAAGTCAAAAACTCTGTTCTTGACATTAATGAAATTTCTTTTCCTTAATTATGGATCTGAATCATGTACTACAGTCACACGATCCCCGTAAAGCGTCCTTACAAATTTAGATAAAATAGAGTATATACCACTTGTGTACACAACTTATTTATGTAATACTTCCTACTCTTTAGATGAATGAAAACAACAACTAGGACAACAATGACAATCGCTATAATTGCTTTAATTGTAGGACTGGCAACAGTAACACAATCGCAAACAGTAGACGCATGGCATTCCAAATACCCAACTAAAAAGGATTGTGTACACTTCATGATGGATATTCATCTACAATCCCTTTCACAAGCCCAAGACTCGTGTAAAAATAATGTCCCACACTAATTTTTAATCTGAATCCATTGAATAAATTGAATAGAAATTATTTTTTAAATAGAGAGTCACAAAAACTTTTACCAGCAACACTTACACATTCATCATAAAGTTCTTGCGGATTTTTATTGTCGCCAGTATCTCTATTATATGATTCTGTTAAGTTTGCACCTGAAAAATTGGTTGTTGTATTTGTTTCATTTTCATTTTCTGACAAATTTTCGATTTCACTCGAAGGACTGCCTACAAATCTAAAACTTTTGACGATCTGCTCAAACTGTGGTCATAGTAGAAGCCAGCATTTTTTTATGATATGGCAGCATGATTTACATGGAGACACTAGTACTAATTATTGTAAGGTTTGTGATTGCAAACAATTTCGAGAATAGTTTGATATAGTAAGATTGTGGAGTGCACACTAATGGTAAAGGATATCTGGCAATACCTTCCCAACATGATAAACTAATCACATCATTAAGAACTGCATACGCTACACATTACAGTTTAGATAAAGACCAGACAAGTTATAATGATTTATTGGATGCATAAGGTCAAGCCTAAAAGGTTATCAAATAGAATAATAAAAAATAATGTAAATATCACAACAGTACATTAGGTAATCAAAACCATAAAGATTAGTAGCACATTACGCTTAAGTTCCCTGCTGGCATCTATAAATGTAGGAAAAGATCCTTATCCATGTTTCTGCGGGGGAAGTAGAACTTACGAAATATGTGAGACGCCTAGTGATTACTTTTTCTTTAAGGTACCGATACCAGAATTAGTGAAAAAATATCCAAGGTACAAAACAATAGTTTGTGATAACTGTGGAAATGTGCAAGTCCTCCTAATTAAGTCGTGACAAAAATACAAATATAAATACAAATATCTAGCAATAGACCCCAAATATCAAAAATTATTAACGTCATTAGGGACTGCATACGCCAATGAATTAAATCTAAAGAAAGATGTTACTAGTTATGAGGATTTAATAGATAGTTTACAATTAGCATTAAAAGGTTTTCAATTTAAATAAATTGTCTTTAAGTTTAAATTATTTAACATTTTTGGATCCAGAAACTTCAATTAAGAGAAATAATGATCTTTGAGAAAAGAATTTAGAGTTTGGATAGAAAAGAACTTTACTAATTCATAAATTCTTATAACATTCTACGCAAGCGATTTTATAGTTTGTAGTACACTAAATTATAACGCAACCAGAAACAACTGATGGGCGCTTGATTGTTTCTTGTTCATTCAATCATCAGAACTCATCCCATCAGTTGTTAATTATTAACTTCTTTACGGATTTGGTTGGTATAAAAATATTTGTATTTCTTAGAGGGTTATTGTAAAAATATCTGTACACTTAGAAGGTAACATTAAGAAAATCTTAAATTTTTATTAGCATTTATTCAAATATCAATTAATTAACTTTATTTGCACTCGTCAAACTGGTCCCAATTTGAGTTTATATTTTTATATTTTGTTGTGAATAGTAAAGTACGGTTCATTCAAACTGGTGGGATTAATTTTATCCAGAGGTTTATACCACTACCTCCCGCCAGTTTGAGTAAAATTTTTTTATATTTTGTTGTGAATAATATATTACGTAGAAGCCGTGTTATACGCTTCGCTGGTGAGATGGTCTGTCTGTTTGGGCATACCGTTCCAGTCCCACCGGTGTTTAACATTTATAATATTCAAAATCTAGTTCCTTCTTTATCTCCTGTTTTGTCAAAAAGTTTCAAAAGAAACTTATCACTTATTTCACTAGACGCCTGTAGTTAGAATAGTAACAAGTATATTTTAATTTTATTGGATAGCAGGTAAATTAAGCGTGTTTAGCATTTGGATAGTATATTTTAGAAATCAGTTTATGATAGCAATCATTGCATACAAAGATATCTAGAATTTGATTTAGAGAATGGATATGCTTTTTGCAATAGTCGCATTTCATACTCTCCAATTGTATAATTTATGAACTTTATATTTTAAATAGATTTCGACTTAATGAAATTTCACTTTTTTAATTAGGGGTCTGAATTACTTGATTCAACAACTGTTTAAATCTTAGAATTATAGATAAAAAATAATGAAATCGAAATTTTATTTAGGACTATTGGCAATCTTCGGTCTAATAACTATAAGCGGTTTCTATCTGGGGGAAAATGTACTTAAGGTCATAGGTCTTGCAGTTACTGTTCCAGTCGGAATATTAAGCCTGCTTTCAAAGATATGAAGCAAAGAAACCAATTTTTTAGAGAATATAGGGATCATAGTAAGGTCCTCGCAAAGGTAATCTTGGAGGGTTTTGGTAATGATTCTGGCATATTTGGACTTTGCAAGTATGATAACGGAAAACTTCAAAGGAATAACCCTAAAATCCCGGAAATTGAAAATATTGGCTTAGCCAGAGAACATCTAAAAAATGGATATGTAGGTATATGGGGTAAAAAGGAAAAGGCAGAAAAAGTAGCCATAGGTGCTTATGACAACATAGAGAATCTAATTAATCAATATGAAAAAATAGTATCCGATTCTATTCCTAAGAGTTTCTTCATTGCACGAAATGATGAGTACTCCCCAGATACTCCAGACTTCCTGAATTTCTATCATAAGAACTTATTCAATATGCTTCTATTCAATGAAATAACATATAGACTTCAAGGGAAAACGATTCTTTCCCCTGCTGTATATGAAGAAAACATAAAAACAAAAGATAACAAAGGTTACGACACTTCCGTTAGAAAGCACCTTTTACTCCACAGAGGTAGTCGCATCGCAGTGGGCGATGAACAATCAATTAAGTATTTACTTGAAATATTTGATTCATTAGTCTCAAAACAGAGTGTTGAAGAAACAGTAAAGAAATATTATGAACTGAAAAATAAAATTGATACGAATACAACGATAGATAATTTTTACATAGAAATTCTAGCGATATGCAGAAAGATCTCACAAGAAGGAGATGTATTGCTTGGTAAGTGTAAACTGTGTCCAAAGAAAAATTTCTTTGATTATTTAAAACATGTATGTAAAATATAAAACAGAGAATAAAACCAAATAGAGGCTAAATTAGTCCATTTTATTGTCTATTTTATAGACATAATCACGCTTAATTCGTATGCTAATTGTCTAATATTTGAGAGTATTAGTGTAGAATCGACAGATTATTGATGAACTACAAGAATGGAATAGGATTATTTGTCTATATTACGACGCGATTATTATTAACGCTCTAAGAACACTCATTGCTTAAACCCGCAGTGATGACAAAGATGTTTGAAATAACTGAAACTGTAACACATAGGACACGTTTTCAATACAAATATTTCGTTATCAGATAATTTTCTCCACGCTTTATGATCGAACATTAATCAATCATGTCCTGTATCATTGTCATTTCAATTCCTCATATGAGAAGTTTTATCCTTTACTCATTGTTGGAACACTGATTGGTCGATCAGTATACTACGAAAAACTTTTCTATTTCCTAAAAATTCGAAAGTTAAAAAATCCTTTGAAAGTAACGGTTGAGGAAATAATAGAATAATCCGAAAATAATTTAACATATTCTCTAGAAGATATTGCCAGTGTACACCGGTGGGAGGTTGGGTCGGTTTCTCCGTTCATAGTCCCTGCTTTGAACCTCCCATCAGGCTTTAACTTTTTTATAATTTATTGAAGTTAATCCTTGAGATGTATCAAGTAATTCTAGAAAATAAATATGATTATAACAATCGTTCATTTGCGCTTTGCGAATCGTGTTACTGGACAGCAACTATTTTTACTAAGATAGAAAGTTATGAATGTCCTGTTTGCCGTGGCGAGAATGTTGAATTGATCCCCTTAAACTTGGATGAAAAGTATGAATACCAGTTAGAACCAGACAAGGGTCTTGATATTAAATTTTCGATAAATGAAGAGATAAGGGATTTAGAGATAGAAGATTAGGATTAAAAGGATTTGAAATAAAATAAATTAAATTTTTTTTCATTTTCTATATATGTCACAAAAACTTTTTCCTAAAAGACTTACACATTAATCGTAAAGATCTTTTGGAAGATAACCATCTTGTATTTTATTGTCGCTAGTATTTGCACTTGAAAAATTAGTTATTGTATTTGTTTTATTTTCATTTTCCGACACATTGTTCCTAAAAAGTTTAAGCAATCTTTAGTATTCTAATCAACAGTCTAATACTTGAGAAACCTTAAATGAATCACTCTATACTACAGATTATGAGGGTTTATTATTTAATATTCTCAATAATTATGATTTCTTTAACTATTGTTTCCTTAGGTCTGATAAACATCACATATGGACAGGTAAATGAAACACCATCATTTATGAATATGAATGAGACTCAGGAATCAAAACCTAATACAACCGTAAATAATAATCCCAGCGGACTTGAAATATTGAGCCATAACTCGTTTGCTGATTCTCTAGGTTATTTGCATGTAGTAGGAGAAATAAAAAATAATTACCCATCTACTGCGACATCTGTGACAATCGTAGGAACTTTTTATGATGTCAACAATCGAGTTGTCGGAACACAGTTTACATATGCAAATCCTTCTGACATAGGCTCGGGAGGGAAGGCTCCTTTTGAATTAATACTGTCGTCTGCAATTGTTCCCATTTCTCAAATAGATCATTACAACTTACAAACAACTTACCAATAAAGAGATAATTAATTACAAACCGCTACTATCATAAATTATGTTAACTGCATCAATACGGTGTTGTTGTATTTCTCTATCAATTTCAGGATCTTTGTGATGTGGCCTATTCCTTTTCTTCCTTGCTTTCTTACCTGCTGGACTATTGGAAAAAACAAGGACTAATAAAACAAAATAAAGTGAAATAAAGTAAAATGTCGACTGATAATAATAATAACATTAAAAAACAAGAACAATTGAAATTAGATGCATTAAATAAAATATTTGGGTGGATACAAGACAAAGAAACCAAGGCTGTAATGATCAATAAATATTATAATAATAAAGAACATAGAGCGACACTAAAAGCATTTTTAGATGACATGGTTAAAGCACTCGATGAAAGTACAGCAGAAACTAACAGCAAAGAAGAAATTAAAAGACAATTATCCTATATCATACGAGAAATAGATCCACTTTATTAATCCACTAGTCAGAATAAGGCATAAATGAATGAATAACTTAGTTATTTTCTAAATGTTCTTATTATGGATACACGTATGTAAGTAATTAGAGAGAGGCTAGATTCTAGTAATAAAATAGATTAGGTACAAACGCTAGACAAAGGAGAGAAACAAGAGAGTTACCTATCCTTCAATTGATGCCTCTCCCTCGGGGCAGCATTTAGATAAGATATAGTAAAACAAACACAAGTAAATATTACTACAAATGTAGAAAATTCATACATTTACATTTACATTTCCTTTCTAATTTAGTCATCTTATTTAGTGATACCTCTACCTCTCTTTATCATTTCTTGGCTAAACCTTTCCATCTCCATTAGTAACTTTAGAAACTCGGCTGGATTGCTCTTTATGATATGGATTACCTCTTCTCTTGTTAGTTTTAACAATAGGTGAAAGGAATTTTTGAAAATATTTAAGAACATTGATACGAATACTATATTATTGAAAAGCAATTATTATTTTATGAAATCAGTGATTATTACAAGTTTAATAGCCACAATCGTTTTCACAAATATCAGTCTATTTGCAAAAGTGTCAGCAGAATCAGGAGTTGCGAAAGATGTATTTAAGGTGGTTGTCAGTCTATTTGGAATAACAAATTCAACAAAAGACATTATGACATTAGTCAACGTAAAAGATCAGACGAAGGTCAAAGTGTTCAATGCCGAAAACCCCGAAAGCGAAGGCGAGGATAAAGTGAGTTATACAATAACATTTCCAAATTTATCGGTAGATGATGGAGAGCCCTATACTGTATGTAGTGTAAGCGTAGAAGATTTTGAACTTAATTGTACGGAAGGAAACAATTCTCCTCTAAATCGACCAGAATTTGTAGATATTAATGTCTCAGAAGGAGGTTCTGGTGAAGAGGACTAAGAATGAATCTTTGATTCTAAAATACTGAAATAATAATCGAAATACCCTATGCGTAGAATAGTTACCAAAGTAGATACCCATATGGCATCCCAAACTAAAATAATAGAAAATAGAAAATAGAAAATTATTAAAGGTAAAGGACGCATACAAAAAGTATTAAATGATGCGGAAAAATGTCAAAAAATAATACTATTACACCTTTGATTATACAAAGAATGGTAATGCGTTTATCTGAAAGGGAATCTATGCAATATCTACATGATAAAGGATTTACTATATCAAGGGATTCATTTTATAGATTGAAGCGAAAGATTATAGAATCACGTTCTGATAGACTTAACTTGATTGCTAAACAAGGCTTTGTTGATCAGCATTTAGAAAGATCCAAGGCTGAATAGATGATTAGGTTGGCAAGGACCTCGGAATACAAATCTTTATTTCAACAATATGTTAACTTAATGCATGATCCGAAAACTTCAGGCTGATAAGGAAAATAAGACAGTGGCATTGGAAATGAGCGAGAACGATCTCCGTAATATAATAGAATCAATCGACAAAATGGTAGACAGACAACAAAGAACACTATTAGAAAACCTTCCAGCCGACGACCAACTAAGACTAAATTTAGATAGTTACAAAGGATTAAAGGAAGATCTCAGGAAGATTTTGGAAGCACTGGTCTGATGTTTGCAACTATGATCTATCTGTTAATCTAATAATATTTCGTCCAATATTTACGCACAAGTTGCTCAAAAAGGGATTATCATTAGTCGGAATGTCAGATAAAGAAATAATATTTAACAAGTTAAAACATCAATTTCATTGATATTTTTGTTTCCTAAGTATATTGCTACAACACTAGTTTGAGAAATGACGTAACAGCAAAAGCAAGTCTAGCAATTAGTAGCACAAGTTTAATTTTATCCAAATACCTTGTGGTGCAACTAATATCTTTTCTCTTTCACACTTTTGTTTAGTTTCTAAATATGTTACAATTACGACATGTACGGAGATTCTAACACCTTTAGCAGTTTCTTCTAACTCAAAAGAAAGTGTAAACTGAACAACTCTTTCGATTCTGCTTATAAGGTCAAATAGAGTCAGAAATAGTCTACTTTATATTTAGATTATCGCATAGGATTCATTATTGAAATATGTTAAAATGAATTTGTTCATAATATTAATTGCTTTAACCCTCATTTTGGTTCCGTCATTTGCATTAATTTCTTCCTCTCAATCTAATAATACAATACATTATCCGATGACACACAATCCAATCAAACCTTTTCTTCTATGAGTAGGGAGTTTGCTGAAAATCAATCAGAATCAGATGTTGAATCTGACCAAGAACCCGATGACTAGAACTGGCGCTTAAACCTCGTTCCCTTCTTTCGACTTAAATACACGTCTATTATCTAGTGTATCATGGTATTAGGAGAATTAATTGAAGACGAAAGTGGCAAGATAACAGGACATAGAATTCTAGATGTCGAGGGACCTAAGATAGAAAGATCCTTTACAATGGCTGGAGAATACAAGGGAATACAGGCCACAGATATCGGAACATTCTGGACTGTAATGAGACAGGGTGCAGAAGCAGAACCGATAATGTATGCAGATGCACAGGGAGTAATAACAGCCAAAGACGGAGAGGGAATGGCAACTTATACGGCGCAAGGGATAGGAAGATTTACAAGCCCAGGAAAAGAAAAAGTAAGATTCCACGGATCAGTGTTCTTTCGCACAACTTTAACTGGTGGACGAAGGTTATCGTTCCTTGATAACATGGTTGGTGTTTTTGAATACGAAGGGGACGAGCAAGGGAACTGCTCGGTTAAAGTGTGGGAATGGAAGTAGTATGAACCCTAATGCGTTAACCGATAAGATAACGTTGCCTCTCTATGATATAAAATATTGGTCAATTATTTCATCACCAAAATAACAAGACCAGTTATCAAAGTTATTGCACTTAATGATAATGATAGAATCAGGGAGGATTCATAAAATCTTCTAACTGTTCGGTTTGGTTTTGAACTTGATTACAACTTTTATTTTCAAAATTTAATGGAATTAGCCCAGACTTTACTAAATCTTGGACTGGGTTTTTCCCCGATAATATTTGGTCTGCATGATCAAAACAATATTGTATAATTCTCTCGTAATCTTGTAACGAATAGTTGCCAGGAACGCCTGGAGGAATGGTTCTCTGGCCGTATACTTGGATTAACATCAATGAAGTTGCAAAAATAATAGGGATTGCGAATGCGAGAGTTAACGTATTCATTTGTTTTCTACAGGTGCGAGGGGGATCTTATTATCCATTGCTACCATCTTGGCCTTCAAATAAGTGTTAAAGGCCTCTTCCATCGCTTCTCCACTACTATTGGCATAGACGTGGACCGATAGTCTAATTCCTTTTGCTGTATCTTCTATCTTTACCGAATGTGTGTATTGTTGCGGAATTTCTAGAGTCATTTACTTATTCTCTCCTCTATTAGATTAGTCTGATTGTGTTCCTTCACATATTGGTCACGTCTCCATTTTCTTGTCATTTTGATGGCGTAAGCATCTGCATCTCTTTCTGAGAATTTACCTTTTGATCCCCAAACTCTATGTCCTTTATGTCTAGATTGCCAAAGATGTCTTAGTTCATGAGCAATAAGATGAACTAGTGCTTCCTCTCTACTTAATACAAGAGTATTGATATATCCCGGTTTAGAGTGGGTTTCATAATGAGGAAACATTGATTCTGTTTTTGGAATTCTAGCAATAATGAATGGATTTGCTGTTGAATGATACGCACTTCCTTTACTATAAGATTTTCCTCTATATCCTTTAACACAATTACTTATTCTCACATCAAAGTTTGACATTCCGGATGGTCTAACAAACATGATCATTTCTTTGATTCTTTCGTTAGGAATATTACTATAATTTTTTAATCTCATTTACTTACACACTCCTACGTTTATGTTTATGTTCTTCTATGTGATCAGAAATAAGTGTATATTTCTGAACAATAGACTCACAAATAGGACATTTCCATTTGGTCAATGTTATTTGTCCACCATCAACCTCTCTACGTTTATGATAATGCCAATTGATTCCAGTTTCTTGCGTACCATTTCTAAGGTGATTTCTTGTTTAGTTTTGCTTTCATAACCATTTCCATTTTTCTTCTTGCAATCATGCTGACTTCCATCTTGGTTATATGGTAGCCACTTGCCTCCTTCGTTATTTTAAAAGGCAGATCAAAGTTACAATAGATGATGAGATATGAATCGGGTGATTGGATTTAATCGTTTTATATTTGTTGAACTTCTTATACTCTAAGGGATATAAGAGTACAAAGGCGATATTCAATGAGTAATTTCAAAAAAAAGAAGTTAAAAGTAACGACCGTTGAAGATGAAGAGGATCTTCTGACTCTATATAGGGAATATCTAGTAAGCCTAGGTTATGACATTGTTTCATCTTATTTGAGTGCGAATAACATTATGGCAGAGTTTGACAAGAAGTTTCCCGATATCTGTTTGATTGACTACAGGTTTTCTGGGAAAACAAATGGACTTGATGTTGCCATTAAAATTTTGGAAAAATATCCCTCAATGCCTATTATGTTTATTACGGGTTATCAATTATTAAATAAGGAGATAGAAAAAATTCCAATACTTAAAGACAAAAAGATACAGGTTTTAGTCAAACCAGTAATGCTAAGAGAGATACAAAAAACAATGTTAAAACTCACAGAATAATGCCGATGTAAATACAGATTATTCAAATTTGTAACTTATTATTTTTTAATCGGTCAAATTTAGTATTTCAAATTTTAAAATCATAAAAACTTTATTTAGTTTAGAAGCGTCCCAGATTCAGGTCAGGGAATTGGGACCTGAGAGTTTTGGCGGTAACTAGATGCCCAATAACAACAGGATTGTTAGTATCGTAGATGACGAACTTGATATCACCGAACTATTTCAAGACGCCATATATGGCAAAATTAATGGAATCTCAGTTGTTTGTTTTAACAATCCCTTAACTGCCTTGGAGCATTTTACACATAACAAGAAAGATTATGCTCTCGTTATTTCTGACTTCAGAATGCAAAATCTGAATGGATTAGAACTACTAAAAAAGATCAAAATGCTCAATTCAAATGTTAGAACGATAGTAGTTAGCGCTTACGAAGTTAAAGAAGATGAAGTATTTCAAAAGTACATGAAATAGGGAATTATAGATTTATTCATCGAAAAACCTATTCCCATTGATTGGTTGCGTCAAAAGGTCAGGGAACAGGTTAAAGCATACGAACAAAGAATGAATGAATAAAATTGAAGAATCAAACAAATTACTTGAGCGACCAATAGATAGTACTATTTACAGACGTGATCTTGCAAAAAGAATCGAACTGGTAAGTTGGGTTGTAGATAATATGAAGAATAGTAATATTTAGATAGATTTGTGAACTATTGAATCTAGGATGAATGAAATAACATTAAAAATAAATTAGACATAATACAATATTTGAGGCTGATAAATTACATAGCGAATTGAACATTTTAGATTGGATTTTGTATTAAGTTTGCAGTAACGAAATAAAAAGGTTATAATATAAAATAAAATATAATATAAAATTGACTAAGATAGATAAGACATGCATTTTGAGTTCATATATGATGAGAAATTGCATATGCGGGCACGACATAAGTTGGCACTGGATGGATATCCATCGTCAGGGAAGGTGTGTTTATCACATTAATGAGTATGATGCCTGCCATTGTAAAAAATACATAAAAGGGGAAGATGAGGGGAAAGAAATGACATTAGAAGAAAAGAATCAGGAATAATTTATAACAAAACAATAGAGGCAATCAATCGTCTTAAAACGTATATTATGATCACGTAAAGATTAAAAAAACTGGTTTTTGAATGTTAAATTACTATTAATGGAATTGAAAATTCTCCGAAAGAAATTCCTATGAATTCGATGCAAAATGATTCCTAAAATTGAGGATATTCCAATAGCAACACGAGCTAAGTTTGAATGGAGACATCACTATAATAGATTATATCCTTTACTGAGCCATCAGTTAATTTCATTACTAGTGCTCCATTTTGGGCTATATCAATTACGTGTCCCATAAACTTCTCATTTCCGTCGTAAACAATGGTTTTTTTTCCAAACATTTCTGATTTTTCTTTCCAACTGTCTATAATTTCTAAAGTTTTTCCTCTACTAAGAAGAGCATCATAATAATGTTCCAATTTTTCAAGGATTGATTTTATTAAAAATAATAAATCAATATCATTACCACACTCTTCTTTGAGTGTAGTCGCTTTGAGATTACCATTATTTAGAAAATTATTAATTGAAGAACTATCAATATTTGCATTTAGGCCTATACCCATCACTATTTTTTTATTTTCATTTTCGAGGTTAACATCCACTAAAATTCCACATACTTTTTTTTCATTTATTAGTACGTCGTTGGGCCACTTTAATTTACAATCAATTTTAGTAATTTCGTGTATGGCGTTCACTACTGCCAGGGCACCGATAAACTGAAGAAAAATTATATTATCTACACTAAAGTTAGGTCTAAATATTATAGACATCCATAATCCACCTTCCGGTGAAATCCAGGTTCTTCCTATTCTTCCCTTGCCCATATTTTGATTCTTTGCTATAACTATTGTGCCATGAAGTGATTCAGAATTTGGTAAAGTCATAGCGTAATCCTGGGTGGAATCCAATTCATTAAAGAGAAAAATAGATTTTCCTATTCTACTTGTTCTTAACAACTTTGAGAGTCTAGTTTTAAAGTTTGGTTCATCTAGTAGTATCATGTAATCATCCCACCAAATCATTAATGACCGATCTCTTGAGGCGGTTAATTAGAGAATTGAGCTCAAAATCAATTTTCATTTTTTATATGATGAAGCTTATTGCTAAAAGGATTCCGCAAATTCTCGAATAGATAATTGTATTGGCCATACTGGATACTAATTCACTAGTTTCGTTGAATCTCCTCAATTTAAGAGCCGCTTTAAACGCGAATGGTAATGACAAAAGCGCAATTGTTGAGAAAATAGTCATTACATTGAAAATAGAACCTCCAATAATCATTGCATATGTTATTGTAACAATTGTGATAAAGAGTTTAATTGAATTTTCTTTGCCCATAACTATAACCAAAGTACGTCTTCCGCTTTTTTTGTCTGCTTCATAATCTGGAAACGATGTGACTAGAAGAACAACAGCAGAAAGAAGTCCAATAATAATACCTACATAAATTGACGTTAAATCAATCTGATCACTTTGAATATAATACGAACCTAGTACTATCATGGATCCCTTAATTGCTACAAAAAGTTCTCCTAGGCCTGCATTTACTATATTTGTGGAATAAAAATATATTGATATAATTGCAAATATCAGTAGTATTAAGATTATAATACCTTTTATAGTAACAAAATATAACCCTATCAAACCTCCCAAGATTAAAAAAATAACTCCAGCACAATATATCAATTTTGAATTTATGAGATTATCGGGAATGACCCCTGTACCACCGCTATATTTTGTTCTTTTGGTATTGGTATCTATCCCTCTCTTAAAATCCCAATAATCATTTAATAAATCGACACTGATGTGCAAACAAATTATCCCAAAATAAGTCAATATTGCATAACCAAAATCTAATTCACCAGTTTTCCAGTAACTAATGGCTATCCCATTAGTTACAGCTATTATTGAAGCGAGCAAAAACTTTATTCTTATTGCTCTACTCCAAAGAAAGAGTATTTTCTTTATTTGTTGAAATGTTTCATAAAATGTCAAATTATATACTGGATAAAAGAAAATTCAGATTTAAATATTGAATGCTCAACTGAAACAATTGAACTAATATTAATATGGTAATATTTTCCTAAATTTCTAGTCACTGTATCCTGGCAGTATAATTTTCAAGTTTCTTGAAAATTTTCTAGGGCTAAAATTTTTTCATTTCATAACTAATCCCGATTCATGCCCATATTTCAATCGATTTATAAATGAGAAATGTGTGTCTAGAATAATTATCGATGAACTTTGATATTTTAGTTGGAATTGCAGTTGGGTTATTTATTGTTGGGCTCTTTGCAACGATATTATATGAAAAAATGAATGTCAAGGCAAAGCAAGATCAAGACACAGAAAAATCTCGAAGTTGAATGAGTGTTATTGAAAGACAGATAATAGAATCCTTCAAAGATGAAGGGTTCCAAAATTTGACAAAGATACAGAGTATTTCTATTCCAGTTATTGCTCGTATGAAAAATTGTCTCCTGGTTGCTCCCACCGGCTCTGGAAAAACAGAGGCATCAATTATTCCAATTTTTTCTCTCTTAGAAAATGATAGAGATAATAAGATCAATTTGACCGACAACAATGCGATTATTGTTTTATATATTACTCCCTTAAGAGCCCTAAATAATGATGTACTTAGAAGAATAATTAACTATGCAAAAAAAAGGAATCTAGATGCACAAATAAGACATGGAGATACAACAAGAACAGCAAGACAGAAATTAATAATAAAACCACCTCACATTCTGATAACCACACCGGAATCCCTTGGGATAATCCTTACCCATGAGAAATTGAAATCATATCTAAAGCATCTGAGGTGGGTCATAGTAGATGAAATCCACGAATTAATTGGCAATGAAAGAGGAACTCACTTGACGGTTAGTCTGGAGCGCCTGGAAAACATTAGTTCCCATAACGTGGTTAGAATAGGACTATCTGCAACTGTTGGCAATTTAAAAGATGCTGCAAATTTTATTAGTGGAACCAATAGAAAATGTGCCATTCTTGTAGATAACACAATTAGAAAATATGACATTGATGTAAAATATCTAAAAGGCTCTATAAGCAACGTGGCCAAATTTGTAATAAAGTATCTGAAGGATAACAAGATTTGTGGATCTATTCTATTATTCACAAATACGAGAGATGAAGCTGAATACATAGGTACTACTATAAGAAATCTAAACGATATTCCAATAGAAGTACATCATGGTTCCCTTTCAAGAGAAACACGAGAAGAAACAGAAATTAAACTGAGAGAAGGCCTTACTAGTATCGTGGTGTGCACATCTTCTCTAGAATTGGGTTTAGACATTGGTTCTGTAGAATTAGTAATTCATTATGGATCTTCTAAACAGGTTTCAAAACTTGTACAAAGGATTGGAAGGAGCAGGCATGTTAATTTTAAATCCGCCAAAGGATTGATAATAGCAAGCAGTGGTGATGATGAACTAGAATGTCTATCCATAATTAATAGAATGAAGAAAAGATCTATCGAAATACAAGACCCCCATACTGACGCATTAGATGTAGTTTCGCATCATCTAATTGGATTCGTAATATCTACATCAGAACCAAAGAAACTGGATGAAGTTTATCAAATAATAACAAGAGCTTATCCCTTTAGAAGCTTGTCGTTCTCTGACATAGAACAATGTGCAGTTCTACTTGACAGCTTTAAAATTATAAAATATGATCCCATAAATAAAACCTATGCACGAAGGATAAAATCATACAAGTATTATTTTGAAAATATTTCCACAATACCAAACATCGTAAAGTTTGAAGTTATGGACGTCATAAGAAAGAAAAGAATAGGAACATTGGATCAACAATTTATTGGTGAATTTGGAGAAAGAGGTAATGTGTTTATCTTAAAAGGAACACAATGGAGAATAGTAAGCGTAGATGATAATAAACTCCAGGTAAATGTAGAACAAGTTTTTGGGTCTCCAATTAATATCCCTCATTGGATTGGTGAGATGATACCAGTGGACTATGAAACTGCTGTGGAAGTAGGTAAGCTCAGAAATAAGGTTCTTAACGACAGTAATATTAAAGTTGAATCCGAGATAAAGAACACCTTGCAAAAAATTCCTATAATTCCTGATTCCAAAAATATTGTGTTAGAAAGTGTTATCAATAGAAATGCCGTCGTGGTTCATTCAACTTTTGGTACAAAAATTAACAATACTTTGTCATCGCTCTTTTCAACGTTTCTTGCTTCATATGTGGGACATCTAGTAGAAACAAAGTCAGATCCTTATCGAATTCTGTTAAGTTCATCAGTTAGATTATCCAGAATAAATATTGAGAAAATATTTTATGACGAATATGATGTTGAGGCAATTCTAATCACGTCTTTAAGTAATACTTACAATCTGAATTGGAGAGTTTGGATGGTATCAAAGAAATTTGGTCTTGTTGACAAGAACGCAATTTATGATAAACGACTGGCTCGTTTTATATATGAGAGATATTCCAAAACGCCAATAAGCAAAGAATCCATTAGAGAACTTATTCACGACAAATACGATGTTGAATCCACACAAGAAATTCTCCGAAAGATTAGAAATAGAGAAATTACAATACATTGGCTTGATTTGTCGCTTTTTTCTCCACTGGCTCAAAGCATTATAGAACATCATTCAAAATCTTCGTCTTCGCCTTTAAGTATTGAGCGCGGAGTATTAGAACTCATAAAGGAGAGACTAGATAAAACGAAACATCGTCTAATATGCATAAGATGTGGCAAATGGGAAAGATTGGTCGAAACTAGAGAAATAATGGAATCCATATCTTGTAAAGTTTGTGGTTCAAGATTAATTACAACTACGTTTTCCTCCGATTATGAACTTTCAAAAATTATTCTGAATAAATTAAAGGGATCAGAGATCAATCCTGAACAAAATCACAAATTTGAAAGAGCCTGGAAAACAGCATCATTGATTAACAATTTTGGCAAGAAAGCCTTGACAGTACTTTCTGGTTATGGAATAGGTGTTGAAACGGCTGCACGTATCCTCCGTAATTATGTCGATGATGAAAACTTGTACAAGAATATTTATGATGCAGAAAGACAATATGTTACTACGAGAGGATTTTGGAATGATTAATAAAAACCAATAAAGAGATCATTAAATTTAGCAGTACCGTTTTGAAAATAGATAAGAATCTCCGAACTAAATGAACAATATGTATGGCACATTGATCAAGACTAACGAGGTACCACTGTATTACTCAGAATCGTGGTCCTTTGACATATTTTCCATATTCAGCAATGATTCAATCTAATCTATCTTTTTTTATATAAAAATAAAAACTCTGATAAAAACTATATATTTTCATATCAAAACCACAATATCCTTAAAATATTATATAAAATGTTTATTTGGGATGTTAGGCAATTCTAATTACTGGAGTAAATATATGATAAAAGTTTGTTTTCTTTTAGTTTTAATAACCACCGTGGTGACATCTTCGATTATCGGTACCAATTTTCAAGCCTATGGTGTACGAGCAATTTGGAGACACTATGAAAATATGCAAGACTTCGTCGATGATATAAAAAATCGAGACAAGAACGATAATAACATGGATTGGGATAAATTTAGAGATTCTGCCATTTTTAAGGATGCGGATGAGGATGTAAGAGATTGCATAACATTGGCAAACAAGGTGGGACAAAAATTGGGTGATTATGAGGTTGTACGCTGTTTTGAAAATGCAAATTATTTAAAGGACAAATATTCTGGCGACGAAGAGAATAAGACTCAGGGAAATGTAAGTCAACAGCAACAGGATGAGAGTCAGAGTCAGAGTCAGGGAAATGTAAGTCAACAGCAACAGGATGAGAATCAGAGTCAGAGTCAGGGAAATGTAAGTCAACAGGATGAGAGTCAGAGTCAGGGAAATGTAAGTCAACAGCAACAGGATGAGAATCAGAGTCAGAGTCAGGGAAATGTAAGTCAGCAGCAACAGGATGAGAATCAGAGTCAGAGTCAGGGAAATGTAAGTCAACAGCAACAGGATGAGAATCAGAGTCAGAGTCAGGGAAATGTAAGTCAGCAGCAACAGGATGAGAATCAGAGTCAGAGTCAGGGAAATGTAAGTCAAAGACAGAAATCTGCATCGAGTAATAATTCGAGTGCCACTTGCGATTCTTCATATCCAGATGTTTGCATTACCACTTATTCTGCAATGTTAACTTGCTTGGATATCCCCTACAGAAATTTTGAGGTTTTAGCGCCTGATCCTCATGGATTAGATTCTGATGGAGATGGCATAGGTTGTGAAGGTTGACGGACACGATTCTGTGCCTTCCAGGAATTTTCTTTTCTGCATAGGCTATCGACAGTTGTCATTTTGTCTATCTTTTTAAATATTTTTTATTCAGGATATGCAGATCACTTAGATATAACAAATTTGTCTTGTTACGAATTTCAGAAATATTGTTCCTCCATGTGATATACCCATGTTTACTTTGATTGGTACTGATCAATGAGCTCTAACTATCATTCAACAAGAAATTTTATGGATTTGTATTTATATTAATGCATAAACCAAAAAATTATTATATCCATTGCCTATAAATCATAAAATCATAAGTATCCTTTACAAGAACCCGTACCCAAAGTCTTATGCTATCACAATAGGATATTAATTGATGAATCCTTCCTCAGTGTGAGTTCTAGTTTTCCTTCCCTTCCAGTATTTAATATTGCACCTATAATCCTTATTCTGTCGCCAACTTTTAGCTTTTCTAGTTGAGGGCTACTATCTCGCCAACCAACTAGTCTAATTTCACCCGTGTCATCTCCTATCAAGGTATCAGTAACTGAAACCAATTCTCCATTTTTCGTATTCACTTGAGTCGTATTGGGTTGTTGTAAAATAATT
>Ga0209898_1000008_pt1:0-17500 | contig 46385 bp, 24 predicted proteins | sample GWRWN2_50_60_FD_187225 | JGI IMG/M metagenome (GOLD analysis project Ga0209898, IMG submission 187225) | Riverbed sediment microbial communities from areas with no vegetation in Columbia River, Washington, USA - GW-RW N2_50_60 (SPAdes)... | ecosystem: Environmental > Aquatic > Freshwater...
AAAGAACTCCTCTGAGTAAATTAATAAAAAGATTAATACATAAGATATATACACTAAAAGATAGGAAGAGATTCGACCGACACCTACATATTTAATACCTTCTCCTACGAAAAAACTCGAAATACCGACCCCATTCGTAATTCCATCAATTACTTGTCTATCAAAAAAATGAATTAGTTCAGACAATATTCTTATACCTTGAATTAAAAATGTTGCATAAAAAAAATCAATATAACCCCGATTATACGACCAATCATATGTCACATTTATTATTTTATCCTCAAAAATTTTCAGTTTCTTAGAAATACCTTTAACAAATGAATTAAATAAATTAAAATTTTGTAAAGATGAATAACCAGGATTATATAAAAAGGATGCTATAAGGATTCCGAAAGAAGCTATACTGACTGAATAAGTTGCATTTGTTATAAACTCATACCAATCCCAATCCATCAAATTTTTTTTATTTTGATATAAAAGGTTTATAGACGAAGTTAATAATTTTGTTAATATATCCAACTGAATTCCTTCTTGATTGAAGAAAGGAATTCCTATAATTCCAATGAACAAAGTAAATAGACCTAATACAAGCATAGAAAATAGCATAGTATTTTCCGACTCATGAGGATACGAGAAACTGTTCTTAGTACCAAAATTAGGATTAGGAATAGTAATAATAGGCCCCCTCAAATTTCTTACATTTCTATTAATTAGATATTTCTTTTTAAAAAAAAAAGAAGTCTTTTTATTATTATTCATTGTTAATAAAGGTAATAAGCGAAATTTTGTTTTAATCCACTTTTGCTCTTCTCTACCCCATAAAGATATTGAATAGACAGAACTTCTTTTTTTACCACTGTAAGTTTGAAAATAAAGATTTAAATGTCCCTCAAAAGTAAGTAAATAGATCCGAAACATATAAAATGCAGTTAATCCCGCTGTGGAAAAAGCTATTATTGCAAAAATTGGTGAATACAACCAACTATCATTAAGAATTTCATCTTTGGACCAAAAACAGCCAAGAGGTGGAATACCACAAAGAGAAAGTGTACCTAATAAAAAATATGTTTTTGTAATTGGTACATGTTTTTTTAAACCTCCCATAAGAACCAGATTCTGGCTTTTATCTGGAGAATATCCAACAATACTTTCCATTGAATGAATAATAGATCCAGATCCTAAAAACAACAATGCTTTGGAATAAGCATGAGTAATCAAATGAAACAAAGCAGCCCGATAAGAACCCATACCTAGAGCCAACATCATATAACCCAATTGAGACATTGTAGAATAAGCTAAACCTCTCTTAATATCCTTTTGAGCAAAGGCTAAAGTGGCTCCTAAAAGTAATGTTATTATACCTAATAAAGCTATTAGATTCATTATATAAGGCATAACTATGAAAAGCGGAAGAAGCCGAGCTCCAAGAAAAATTCCAGCTGCTACCATAGTAGCAGCATGTATAAGAGCTGAAATAGGGGTAGGCCCTTCCATAGCATCGGGTAACCATACATGAAGGGGAAATTGGGCAGATTTAGCAATTGCACCAGCAAATAATAGAAAGGCACACAAAGTAGCAAATAAAAGATTAACTTCATTATTATAAACCAAGTTATTGAATATTTCAAACAAATCCCGAAATTCTAAACTGCCCGTTATCCAATAAAAACCTAAAATTCCTAATAATAAACCAAAATCTCCGACGCGATTAGTGACAAACGCTTTTTGACAAGCATTCGCTGCAGTAGGTCGTGTAAACCAAAAACCTATTAATAGATAAGAACACATTCCAACCAATTCCCAAAAAAAATAAATTTGTATGAGATTAGAACTAGTAACCAATCCTACCATTGAAGTATTGAAAAAACTCATATATGCAAAAAATCTCAAATATCCCTGATCATGAGACATATAATTGTCACTATAAATAAGAACCAAAATTCCAACAGTAGTAATTAATATTAACATAATAGAAGTAAGTGGGTCAACTAAATAGCCAAATTCTAAAGAAAAGTCATTATTTATAGTCCAAGACCATATAGATAGATATATAGAAGGGTTATTTACTTGTTGAATAGCTAGATAGGTTGAAAAAAGCATAATTATACTTAACAATAAAACACTTGGAAAAACCCACATACGGCGAAGACTTTTTGTTGCCGTTGGAAAAAGTAGAAGTCCTACTCCTATTAATATAGGAACAGGAAGTGAGATGAAAGTTATAATCCAGAAATATTGATATATATATTCCATAAAAATAAATAAAAAAGTCTTTTTATTTTTATCTTAATTAATTGGTTCTGATTTACCGGCTCTTATTTCTTTTGAAATGAAAGTGAAATGAAAGGGGTCAGTTAATAAAATAAAAAATTCAAATAAACAAAATATCGAATTTTATAATTATTCTGAATCTTTTTCAACTATTTGAATTTAAATATTTAAAATCAAGAAGTTAAAATTCGTCAAATGATATGAAGAAATTACTATTGAAAAAAAAACTAGTACTTTGTATTACAATTCAATTATTATTAAGTAAAGTTTGATGAAGATCCAAAAAATGAAAATTTCCATTTTCATTATTATTTCGTATTACACTAATTTATATATATTGATAGAGCAAAGACAAATAATTACACCAAAAGCAGTATTTGATCTGAATCATAAAAAAAACCATAACTTATCCCCAAAAAGTTATTTCTTTTTTGGGTTATTTCAAATCATTAACCAATTGATTTTGGAACTGATTGATTGTCTTTTATTGTAAGATTATTGTAATAAAAGACTTTTATATTTTTAGGACAGGCTCTGATCTACAAACTATGACATCCAAAACTTGACTTTACATAAAAAAAAAAAAGAGGAATTACTAAAATAGCTTTTAGAAAATTATTTATCTTGGCGTTTTTAGTTTTTAACAGATAACAGATTAAGTACTAGTCTCTTGCACATTTTAAAATTAAAATTAGATATACTCTTGCTCTTTTTGCGAGCTTGACCAATTAAATTTTCTAATTAATAGAAAAAAAATATTAATTAATTAGGGCTTGGTTTAGTAAAACTTTGGATGTTTTTTATTATGTATTGTATTTTTGCTCTTTTTATTACCTGTATAAATCAATGTAGGACGACAAAAAAAAAGAAACTAGACAGAGATATAAAACAGAGATATAAAGAGAGGTATAGTCTTTTTGTTTGTATTTTTTTTTGTTTTTATTTGATTATCATATCAACGTTAATTAATTAGATTTATACGGCATAGCAAATTTTATAGATATGGATTTGAATGAGTATAGAAGAGGACCAATAAAATAAATATGAATTATTCGATATTGTATGGAATAGAAAATGATTTTTTTTTTATTATTTTGTTCCCAGTACTATTATTTTATTTAGTATTTAGTTACGCGATTTTCTATATTTATATTTTTATGAAGGGAGTACAATCTAGAAAATAAATAGATAACTAGATAATTAATAATAAAAATAAAGAACAATTGGTTTTGAACAATAGATGTCTTTGACATCCAACTATAGCAATTAAATACTTATTATAATTTTTAATGGCAGTTCCGAAAAAACGTACTTCTATCTCAAAAAAGCGGATTCGTAAAAATATTTGGAAAAAGAAAGGATATTGGGCAGCATTGAAAGCTTTTTCGTTAGGTAAATCTCTTTCTACAAGGAATTCAAAAAGTTTTTTTTATCCAACAAATAAATAATTAAAGAATAATTTGAGTTGTTCTGGCTCGAAAGACAGTCAGTCTAATTTGTTTATAATTGGAAATTTTTTAGAATTTCTTTATTTATAAGTTGTATTTTATTTTATAAGTTAAAAAATTTCTAAAAATTAAAATTTGTATTATATTATAATTATTATAATAAATATTAATTAAATATTAATACTTTTAGAATTTTAGAATGCAAATTAATACTTTATACTTAATTTATATAATTAAATACTTTATTTATATAAATAATTAATTTTAAATAATACTAAAAAAATTATAAAAATTATAAATTATATTAACTTATAATTATATTCATTAACTTATATAATATAATTATATTATAAATTATAATATATATTATAATATATATTAACTTATATTATATAATGTATTAATATTAATGTATTAATATAGATAAATATATATTTATCTAAATATATAGATAATAAAAAATATCTAAATAGAAATAAAAGGAAAACTGGGTATTCTCTAATGTTTTGACCCGATCAATAGCAATATTAAATTGAATTAGTTTCGCTTTTATAATAAAAATAAAAAAAGGATTCTTGTGTCTACTAAATTTAAAGTATAATACTATACTTCTTTGTTTGAAAAAAGAATAAACGCAAGCACAAGATTAACCTTTCTTTTGAGTAGGCTTTATTGTTTTTAGGGTGGGGAAAATAAGAATCCCCATCGATTCAATAATAAAAAACCTTTCTCTTTTATTTATATTATTTATTTATATTATTTTATACTGTAAAAGCATAACTATAGTATATTTAATAGATTTAAAATATATAAATCTATTTATTAAAATAATATAGAAGAAAATATATAATATAAAATTTGTAGTCAAAACTAATAGGTTGTTGAAACTAATTAATTAAGTTTAAGATGTGTTTTATAACTTTCTAAACTATTCTTTCTATAACTTATTATTAGGATATATACCCCTAATTTATTAGGATATACCCCTAATTTTTAATTTATTTTTCATTTAAGCCAATTAAGAAAAACCTTTTTTTAAGTGATTATACTAAAAATAGGATTTACTTAGGCTAGAAATTGAAATTTTTTATTACATAATATCCCCTAGCCTAGTCCAAAATCTACCAATATTCAATATTGAATTAATTTGTTTGGTAAACAAATTCTCTACACAATTAAAACAAACACTGACATTTAATACAAAGCTATGCAAAGAGTTACAATCCCCTGCATGTATCAACAAAATTGTGATACATAAAAATAGGATTTTTATGTCATCGAAAAAATGCATTTTTTGAGATTCATAAAATAAATCATTAAGAAATGAATTATTAAAAAATTAAAAATGAGAAAGAACGTTTTGAGTTCAATCCATAAATTGAGGTTATAACTATCAAGTTGCACCAGTTATTAGATTTTATTCGAGCATAAAATAATAAAGTATTTTCAAATCCCATTTTTAAGTTAAATAAAACGAAGACTATAACACTATAATAAAAAATAGACCAATAAAAATAAGGATTATTGAAAGCGTTACGGTAAAATTCTAATAAAAAGTTTTTATTCAGCAATTTTAATCTTTCCTAAATATATTATATATATATATATTGCATATGGCATTGAATTGACTACTTCAATCTCGACGATTGAATAAAAATAGGTTATTATAATTTCGAACAAGCCGCTATGGTGAAATCGGTAGACACGCTGCTCTTAGGAAGCAGTGCTAGAGCATCTCGGTTCGAGTCCGAGTGGCGGCATGACATCTCCTAAAAGAGTAAGTCCTATACTGAATTCAATTCCCGATTTCAATTCCTATCCTATAATTGAAATTGAGAAACCTTCCTTTTTTAATTTAAATTTTTTTATGATATTTTCAACTTTAGAGCATATATTAACTCATATATCCTTTTCAGTCGTTTCAATTGTAATTACAATTCATTTGATAACCTTATTAGTCGATGAAATCATAGGACTATATGATTCGTTAGAAAAGGGGATGATGACTACTTTTTTCTGTATAACAGGATTATTAATGACTCGTTGGATTTATTTGAGATATTTACCATTAAGTAATTTATATGAATCATTAATCTTTCTTTCATGGAGTTTCTCCATTATTCATATGGTTCCGTATTTTAAAAAGTATAAAAACTATTTAAAGGCAATAACCGCGCCAAGTGCTATTTTTACCCAAGGTTTTGCTACTTCGGGTCTTTTAACTGAAATGCATCAATCCGAAATATTAGTACCAGCTCTCCAATCCCATTGGTTAATGATGCACGTAAGTATGATGGTATTGGGCTATGCAGCTCTTTTATGCGGATCATTATTATCACTAGCTCTTCTAGTCATTACATTTCGAAAATTCATAAGTATTTTTAGTAAAAGCAATAATTTCGTAAATGAGTCGTTTTCTCTGGGCGAGATTCAATATGTGAGAGAAAAGAATAATCTTTTACCAAACACCTCTTTTCTTTCTTCTAGGAATTATTACAGGTTTCAATTGATTCAACAATTGGATCTTTGGAGTTATCGTATTATTAGTCTAGGGTTTATCTTTTTAACCATAGGTATTCTTTCGGGAGCAGTATGGGCTAATGAAGCATGGGGATCATATTGGAATTGGGATCCAAAGGAGACTTGGGCATTTATTACGTGGACCCTATTTTCGATTTATTTACATACTCGAACAAATAAAAATTTTGAAAGTGTAAATTCCGCAATTGTAGCCTCGATGGGCTTTCTTATAATTTGGATATGCTATTTTGGGGTTAATTTATTAGGAATAGGGTTGCATAGTTATGGTTCATTTACCTTAACATCTAATTGAATTAAAGAGAGGACTTGATAAATACAAAATAATAAATACAAAATAAACATAGGGCAACATAAGTGTATATAATAAAAAAACTTCGTGTAATCCAGCGAGAACCCTTTGAATCAAATCAAGTAATGGAAATGATTCAAAGGGTTCTCGCTGGATTACATACCTGGTTATTATAATAGACTTCCAATTTATTTTACTCAAACTTAAGAGAAGAAAAAGGACTTATTTTTAATTGTCCAACAAACAATTTTTAAAATCATATGATTTATTTATGTTTGATTTTTTGGTTTACTCACGAAAACTATGGATAAAAATAATTAGATAGAAGAGCTTCGACTTTGTCAACTGATAGTGAGAAAACGAAATCTGGATAAATACCAATAGCTATTACGGGTAAAAGAATAGAGATCGAAACAAAAAATTCTCGCGGACCAGAATCGACAAAATAAGAGTTTGTAGCAGTAAAAAGCTTGTATCCATAGAACATCTGGCGTAACATAGATAATGAATAAATAGGAGTTAATATCATTCCAATTGCCATTACAAAAGTAATTAGTATTTTTGTCATTAAAAGATATTTTTGGCTAGTAAGTATTCCAAAAAATAATATTAATTCTGCAACAAAACCGCTCATGCCCGGTAATGCAAGAGAAGCCATTGATAAGATACTGAAAGTCGTAAATATTTTTGGAATTGTGATAGCCATTCCGCCCATTTCATCGAGATAAACAAGGCGTATTCTATCATAACTCGTTCCTGCCAAGAAAAAAAGCGCCGCGCCAATAAATCCATGAGAGATTATTTGTAAAATGGCTCCATTGAGTCCTGTATCGTTTATAGAACCAAGTCCTATAATTATGAAACCCATATGAGATACGGAGGAATAAGCTATTCTTTTTTTTAAATTACGTTGACCAGGAGATGTTGAAGCTGCATAGATTATTTGAATTGTGCCGACTATCATCAACCAAGGAGAAAATATAGAATGTGCGTGAGGTAATAATTCCATATTGATTCGAACCAATCCATACGCTCCCATTTTTAATAAGATTCCAGCTAGAAGCATACAAGTACTGTAATGTGCCTCTCCATGAGTGTCTGGTAACCAGGTATGTAAGGGTATAATCGGCGATTTGACAGCAAAAGCAATAAAAAATCCAATATAGAATAGCATTTCGAGTGCTACAGGATACGATTGATTAGCTGATGTTTCAAAATTTAATGTTGGTTCATTAGAAGCAGATAAACAAATACCTAGAATTCCCATTAATAAAAAGGCGGAACTTCCTGCAGTGTACAAAATAAATTTTGTAGCTGAATACAAACGTTTCTTTCCTCCCCACATGGATAGAAGTAGATAAACTGGAATTAATTCTAATTCCCACATGATAAAAAAAAGTAAAAGGTTTTGAGAAGAAAATGGTCCTATTTGACCGCTATACATTGCTAACATCAGGAAATGGAATACTCGGGATTCCCGAGTAACTGGCCGAGCCGCTAAAGTAGCTAAAGTAGTGATAAACCCCGTCAGCAAAATAGGTCCTATCGAAATTCCATCTATTCCCAATCTCCAGGAAAAATCCAAAAAATCGATCCATTTATAATCCTCTGCCAGTTGGATTAATGGATCGTCCAATTGGAAATGATAGCCAAATGCATAGGTTGTTAGAAGGAGTTCGATTATACATATACAAAGAGTATACCACCTAATTACCTTATTTCCTCTATGAGGAAGAAATAAAATTAGGAAACCCGCAAATATTGGCAAAACTATAATTATCGTTAACCAAGGAAAATAATTCGTGGTAAAAACAAGATATACTTGGACCAGAAAAATGGACCATAAAAACCCGTGCTCAAAATATTATATTGAGCACGGGTTTTTGTCGGTAAAGGTAAAAAAATAAGATGTAGTCGTATTCAAGTAGGGTTTTTTGGAACGTATCAATAAGCTAGACCCATACTTCGAGTTGTTTCATGCCACAAATAAACTCGAACACTCAAGAAATCCGTTGGACAGGCAGATTCACATCTTTTACAACCCACACAGTCCTCTGTTCTTGGAGCAGAAGCAATTTGTTTAGCTTTACACCCATCCCAAGGTATCATTTCTAATACATCTGTGGGGCAAGCTCGGACACATTGAGTACACCCTATACACGTATCATAAATCTTTACTGAATGTGACATTGGATCTATAATTTTTTTTTTAATAAGAAATTTTCGATCTAGTAAACTTATATGTAAATGACTCATATATTTAGATACCAGATGAATCAATGATTTAGATTTACCAGAATTTTTATAATCAATCTACTTCCGGATCAACTCATGGGAGAGAACCAAGATACTTTAATTTCTTATATTTTCGCAAACACGATCATACATTATGTATAATACACACTAAGTCGAATTTATGAATATTCTAATTTGTATGGTTAATACTACTTATCATTCATACTACTTATTCAACAAATTCGATTGATTGATACGAGTTGATTTTCTATTACGATAAATTGACGAAACAATAGCTGGTCCAATGGCGGCTTCAGCGGCTGCAATGGCTATAACAAAAATGGAAAAAATATTTCCTTTTAATTGGCGACTATCAAAAAAATCAGAAAATGTTACAAAATTTATATTAACCGCATTTAGTATAAGTTCAAGACACATAAGAGCTCTAACCATATTTCGGCTGGTGATCAATCCATAGATACCGATAGAAAATAAGTAGGCACTCAAAACAAGTACATGTTCGAGCATCATTGACCAACTCCTTATCAATTTCGATTCATTTCAATATAATATGAACAATAATAGAAAGGATTGACTATAATATAAAAAGTACGGAATAAAGAAATATATTGGTAATAGATCGAATAAAAAAAAGTAAAAGAATTTCGATTTTAGATTTTAGACATAAACAATTTTAAATTCTAATTGAAGGTAAATAAATGTGATAACACAGAATGAAGTTTAATTTAGATTGCTGTTACCAATTTTAATTTTATAGATTTATTATTGACGCGCCACGGTAATTGCACCTATCAAAGCGGCTAAAAGAATTATTGAGATGAATTCAAATGGAAGAAAAAAATCTGTTGATAAATGAATTCCAATTTGTTGACTATTACTTATCAAATCGTGCTCTATAATCTGGTTTGATCTTGTAGTCCAAATAATCCCGTACCATGATGTATCCGTAATAGTAGTTATTAGTAAACCAAAAATACTTGTACAAATCAGCAAAGTAAACCCATTCCCAACGGTCCAAAGATTAAAATCTTTGTAATATTCTGAACCATTCATGAACATCACAGCAAATATGATTAAAACATTTATAGCTCCCACGTAAATAAGGAGTTGTGCGGCGGCTACAAAATATGAATTTGATAGAATATATAATAAGGATATACAAACAAGAACTAATCCCAGCGAAAAGGCAGAATAAATTGGGTTGGTAAGTAATACTACTCCTATACCTCCTAAGATAAGACCTAATCCCAGAAAGACTAAAAGAAAATCATGTATTGGTCCAGGCAAATCCATTTTATGTAAAATAAGAGATAAATAAATTGAAATGTTTTTCATGACCTTATTGAGACCAGACCAGAAAAAATTGTTGATGATTCGTAAGAAATTTCTAATTGAATTAAATCCTAAGGGGTGTGAATTAATGTGGGGTACAGTTATTGGACTAATTTTTTGTTTTATCTGAATAGAGTAGTTCGAATCCGAAACTATACATTTCGAAATAATGTCAGATATATTAATTAATGAATTTTCAATCCTTTCAATCCAAATTGAGACGTACTTTTTACCAACCAATCATATAGTTGAGATTTGTAGTTATTCAGACCAAACAAAATGAAAAAACTCATTTCTTTAATGAACCTTAGTGATTCAAAATTTTTCTTTAATCAAGGATTTACTTATTTTTTATTTGAGGAGAATTCAGAATTGTTCGAATTGTATAATCGTCAATTACTGACATTGGTAAACGACCTAGAGCAATTTGATTATAATTCAATTCGTGACGATCATAAGTAGAAAGCTCATATTCTTCAGTCATTGATAAACAATTTGTTGGACAATACTCAACACAGTTACCACAAAATATACAGATTCCGAAATCAATACTGTAATTAAGTAATTGTTTCTTGCGAATATCAGTTTCCAATTTCCAATCAACGACGGGCAGATCTATAGGACATACACGAACACATACTTCACAAGCAATACATTTATCAAATTCAAAATGGATTCGACCGCGGAAACGCTCCGCAGCGATTACCTTTTCATAAGGATATTGAATAGTTATGGGTAAACGATTTACGTGGGACAAGGTAATCATGAAACTTTGACCTATGTACCTTGCAGCTCGGACTGTTTGTTGACCATAATTCATGAACCCGGTTATCATAGGGAACATATCGTGAATATATATGAATAATTTTATGTTTGTTTATTTCTCTTGTTTCATCCAAGTTGAGAATATAGGATATCATGTTCTTTTACAGTGAAAAGAGTTGGGAAGAAGTTGTTAATAATAGATTACCGAGAGAAATAGGTAAAAGAAATTTCCATCCAAGATTCAATAGCTGGTCCATTCTTAGCCTAGGTAAAGTCCATCTTGTTGTGATAGGAATGAACAAGAACAAATAAGTTTTAGCTAATGTAATAAACATACCAATTGTGGGTTCAAAAACACCATATGTTTTATTTATTTCAAAAAAATCAAAAACAAATATGTACGGAATAGAGATATTCCAACCACCTAAGTAAAGAATTGTTACAAATAATGAAGAAACTAATAGGTTTAGATAGGAAGCAACGTAAAATAAACCAAATTTGATACCCGAGTATTCGGTTTGATACCCTGCTACTAATTCTTCTTCTGCTTCTGGTAAATCAAAGGGTAATCTTTCACATTCTGCTAGGGAAGAAATTAGAAAAATAATAAACCCTATAGGTTGACGCCACAAATTCCACCCCCAAAAACCATATTTTGATTGCGCCTCAACTATATCAACTGTACTTGAACTATTAGATAATCATAGTCGGCGATACCATCACTGTTACCGTCGCTATTCCAGAACCGTACATGAGATTTTCACCGCATACGGCTCCTTGAGGACCTTAAATAAATCTAAGGATCGGGTCAATTTTATTTTATCTTGATATATTTATAAGATGGATAAGGTCAAAATTTATCATTCGATCCCGAATTAGACCAATTTAATTCTGTCTGTTCTGCTTTAATAATTATATATAATTTTTAAAAATATAAAAATAAAGTACTTCTGAATTGATCTCATCCTTTATTTAATAATTTCAATATTTTATTTTTTGAGTAATAACTTAATTCTTCAATCAAATACTCCTTGTAACTTGTAAAAATATAAATAACTCGTCCTTTTCACTTACGAAAAAGAATTATATATACATTAATTCATAAATTATGATACGAATTCTATCTATATAAATATGGATATAGAAAGGAAAGGATAAAAGTATACAGTAAAGAATAAAAAAGATCTTTTTTATTTTTTCGTTTCTATTCTTCTTTCTCTTTCTGAAAAAGGGGGGGACTTACAAAATAAAAAAAAATAAATAAAGTAAAGGATTATTTCGTTTCCAATAGTGATTTATTTAATCGACGAATAGGAGCATACTCTGGATCGGAATCGTCGGGCGTACTGCCTGATCATTTCTACTAACGTAAAGCCCCAATTAATATTCTTTGTATATTATGCAGAAATATTCTTTTACATAATCTCCATTACTAATCCTTTGTGTATCTTGGTGTTTCTAACCATCCACTCGTTTTTGTTCAATCATCCGTTAAGGTAATACATGTATGAGAATACATACAAACGATAGTGAAAACTCAATATGGTTGATCTTTTGAACCCGCTTCAAGTCAGGATGACTAATCACCTAATCTTGGGGCAAACGCTTTCTTATACTTATGTTTATTTCCGCTCAACTCTTTAACTCTATATACATAGAAAATGAGACTCAATTTTTTTACTGCTTTTTTATATAAGCTGTTTTCTTTCACTCATATAACTATCTGATTTAGTTCATCCATCCAAATAATGAATAAAAGATGAAGATATTTACTCAATTCATTCCGCCCTTTTCCTAGAAAAGAAGAAATAGAGAACAATTTATGTCTTAACGAATCGCACGTAGAGATATTGATAACACACATAAAGTTAATGGTATTTCATAACTAATCGATTGAGCAGCAGCTCGTAGACCGCCTAAAAAAGAATATTTATTATTTGAACCATATCCTGACATAAGAAGGCCAATGGGAGCAATACTTGAAATGGCAATCCATAAAAAAACACCGATATTGAGATCCACTAAAACAAGGTGAGAACCAAAAGGAACTACCGAATAGCTTACTAAAATGGATATGACCGCAATGGATGGTCCGATACTGAATAAACGAGTTTCTCCTCTAGATGGAAAAAGATTTTCTTTGAAAAGTAGCTTTGCCCCATCTGCTAAAGCTTGAAGAACTCCCAAAGGTCCGGCGTATTCAGGTCCAATACGTTGTTGTATCCCTGCGGATATTTCTCTTTCTAACCATACAATTACTAGTACACCTATTGTGATTCCCAATACAGGAGTAAAAATAGGAATAAAGGCCCATATAATTCCATAGGTCTCTTTTAAAAATTCGAATCTAGAAAAAGAATTAATATCTTGTACTTCTGGTGTATGACTTATCATTTTAACGATCAACTTCTCCCATAATGATATCTATGCTACCTAGTATTGTCATAATATCGGCCAATTTCATTCTTTTAACTAACTGAGGAAGAATTTGCAAATTGATAAAACCCGGCGGGCGAATTTTCCATCTCCAAGGAAAACCACTCTGATCCCCTATCAAAAAAATTCCCAATTCTCCTTTTGGAGCTTCAACTCTCACATAGAGTTCTTGTTTCGGCAATTCAAATGTAGGAGAGGGTTTTTTACTAATAAATCGATAGTCAAAATCATTCCATTCTGGATTCCTTTCTCTATCAAAGTATCGGATTTCTAAATTCTCATATGGACCCCCTGGAATTCCTTCTAGAGCCTGTTGAATAATTTTTATAGATTCTGTCATTTCACCAATTCGGACTAGATAACGAGCTAATGAATCTCCTTCTTTTTGCCACTGTACTTCCCAATCAAATTCGTCGTAACATTCATAATGATCAACTTTACGAAGATCCCATTGTATTCCAGAAGCTCGCAGCATTGGTCCTGATAAACCCCAATTTATTACTTCCTCTCTACCAATAACGCCTACTCCCTCAACTCGTTCTAAAAAAATAGGATTTCGGGTAATAAGTTTTTGATATTCAGTAACTCCTATTAAAAAATAATCGCAAAAATCTAAACATTTATCTATCCAGCCGTGAGGTAAATCAGCCGCTACTCCTCCGATCCGAAAAAAATTATGCATCATTCTCATACCGGTGGCAGCTTCAAATAGATCATATACTAATTCTCTTTCTCTGAAAATATAGAAGAAAGGAGTCTGCGCCCCAATATCTGCCAGAAAAGGACCAAGCCATAACAGATGAGAAGCTATACGGCTCAACTCCAACATAATTGCTCTGATATAGCTGGCTCTTTTAGGCACTTGGATATTTCCCAACAACTCCGGTCCATTTATGGTTATTGCTTCTGTGAACATAGTAGCTAAATAATCCCAACGCGTTACATAAGGCAGATATTGTATAATTGTTCGGTTTTCCGCAATTTTTTCCATTCCTCGGTGTAAATAGCCTAATATTGGTTCACAGTCAATAACATCTTCACCATCGAGAGTAACGATGAGTCGAAGAACACCATGCATTGATGGGTGGTGGGGACCCATATTTACTATCATGAGGTCTTTTCTTGGAGCTGGTATATTCATAGGTTTTTCTTTTTCCTCGATTGATTCTTTCATGAATTACTGAAAAGCGAAAATAAGTTCATTAAAAAAAAAAAAAATCAAGATCTAATAAATCAAATAATTCAATAATTCAAAACGCTTCCTCAAATTCAAATTAACGCGTTTTTGATTCCCGAATATCTAACTGATTAATTAATTCTTTATAACGTATTCTATTGTTCTTTGACAAATAAGACAGCATCCTTTGGCGTTTTCCCAAAATTTTACGGAGGCCTCTCTGAGATAAATAGTCTTTTCTGTGCAATTCCAAATGTGAAGAAAGTTTTCGTATCCTATTAGTGAGGCTTAGTATTTGAAATGTAACAGACCCCCTGTTTTTTTCTTTTTCTTCGTGTGAAATAACCGAGATGAATGACTTTTTTATCATAAAATGAAATCTTCCCCCCCCACCGGCCCTTATTGCTTTGCTAGATATTTTTATTGATCAATAATAATAATGCTATTCATTTTTTTTTTTTTAATTTGGCATACACAATACAATAATCTTAATTTTGTGAATAATTTCCAATTTTAAAATTGGATTCGAATAGGTAAACAAAAAGATAGTTGTCTGCACTCACAAAAGATAAAAAATTATATCTAAAATTTAAAAAGAAACTAAGAAGATTTTTGCATTATTTCTAGATATTGATATGTCATTAAATTAGTATCGTGTATCATAATGGAATAGAAAACAATATAGGTGTGCATCTATTTGTCTTCATATATGCAATATAGTACGGGAAATAAAATCAATCCGTATTTCACTTTTTTTCAGTACACGCTTAAGTTCATTTTTAAATTGCGGATACATATGTATCCTTACCATACTGAAACGACTGCCATTATTGGTATCAAACCAATAGCGATTCATACAAGCGAAATCTTCTAATCGATAATTAGGCCAAAGAAAGAACTTTAATCTAATTATATTATTTTGATTTATTTTGCTTTTATTCAAAACCGGACTCTTTACCTTATTTTCATTACAAAAAAATGCATTGCTAGGTATACCATTTCTATTCCTAGAATTGAAACAAATTAGAATTCTCAATTCTCTACGATGTCTAGGGGATAAAATAGTTTCAGGAACAAACAAATCATAATGATTTTTGTCTCGATTTTCAGTCATCTTTTGATGTTTTGAAATGAATTCATCAAAATTCTTCGTATCAACAAGGCCCTTTTCTCGATACCTTTGATTAATTGTGTGTTTACTTTTATGAACCAACGAAATACCTATAGTTTGATACATAATAAATTGTCCTTCATTTTTTCTAGACAGACGAACTGGTTCAATAAGTAATATTCCCTTTTTAATCAATTCTGTAAGAATGAAATTTTTCTGAATCATTAGAAGATCCAGATTTATTTCTCCCCTTTGAATAGAGGCTATAGTAATTTCTCTTAGGTTTATCGGTCTAAGCAGGGAACAATATACTTTGATGTTATCGATCATTTTTTTATTTAAAGAATCGTCCCATCTCAATTGAAAAAGCAAATACCTTTTTAGTAAGAAATCAAACTCCGCTTCCATGTTGGTCCTGGATTGTTTTTTATTTTTTTTCATCTTTGATACCGCATAATTTTCTTCAATATCTTTTTCTTGGTTTGAGAGAGTTGATTCAAAATCTGTTTTGATTCCGTATTCTTTTTCTACTTGATTTTGTTTTTCTAATTCAAGATATTTTTTTTCATTTGAAAATATTGATATAAAGATATCTCTTTTTTTCTTTCCAGTCGTTTTTTTATTTTTATTTCCACTGGCATTTTCATTTACATTAAGATTTAAAAGGAGAAATTTGATTGGTATGTACCATGGTTTAATCTTATACGAAGTATAAAGTATCAAAAATTCTGGGAAAAACCAAAGTTCGAGATTCGATATGGGACAACTTAGTATTTCTTCATTCATTCTCATCCAATCAAAAAGTTTTTTTTTGGATGGATTCATTTCTTGATTTTGATGAATCGTGGGATAAAAAAGATCTTTCTTGTCGATTTTATCAATTATTTGATAATTATTAGCCCTAGGTTTAGTATATTTATTACTGTTGGCGTCAGTATCCATATTGATCCAGGCCCTAATATCCATTTTCTTTCTAAGACAAAAATTGAGAATTATCCAATCGAAATTTTTTCTATCCGGATTGTTCTTTATATCTATAATATTATCTTCTACTAGATAATTATTGATAGGGATACCTACCAGCATATTAAATAATTTTCGTTTATGTTCGGTATAATTATAAAAAATCTCTTGGTTATTATTTACTTGTAATGGTAATCCATAAATAGATGAGTTTTTCTTATCTTCATAATTAATAAAATTATATGATAAAAGATCATATCTATATTTTTTTTTAACATTTTTTTTTTCGGAGTTAATTAATGGATTTTTTTCATATGAATCATATTTGTTTAAATGGTTATTTTGAGCTATAGAGTGTTGATTTACTATATTTATACCTTTTTGTGGTACTAATCTAGACTGAGATAAATTATTTTGATAATAACCCCTTAAGCAATTTTTCCATTGATTTATTTCATAATTGGGGATGTTCTTATGTCTTAATTCGGAATGAAATATTTTTTGTGTTCCAAGAAAATAATCCTTTATTTCATTCTTAAGAAAAAGAAAAGCTCCATTATATTGAAAGACAGATCTTAATCTTAACTTATATAAATTAAAAAAGTTAAAACCCCGGCTTTGTGATAATTTGTAAAAGACATATGCTTGTGACAAATAAGATAAATTACAAAAAGTTTCCAAGTTCTTATTATTAATATTAGAAAGTGACTCTTTTATAGTCGAAATAAACTGCGTTATCTTTTGATTTGTTTTATCAATTTTTTCTTGATTTCTTTCATTATTGTAAATATAGTTATTATAGGAACTGGTTTTATTAACAATTTTTTTTAATGATTCAAAAAAATAAAAAAAAAGTTGTGCATTTATTTTAGGAATATTACTGATAAATAAAAATATATTTCTATATATTC
>Ga0209898_1000008_pt1:37500-42500 | contig 46385 bp, 24 predicted proteins | sample GWRWN2_50_60_FD_187225 | JGI IMG/M metagenome (GOLD analysis project Ga0209898, IMG submission 187225) | Riverbed sediment microbial communities from areas with no vegetation in Columbia River, Washington, USA - GW-RW N2_50_60 (SPAdes)... | ecosystem: Environmental > Aquatic >...
TTTCTTCATGCTCGTTCCAAGTTCGAAGTACCATTTGTACAAATAAGAATCCCCTTCGTTACATGATTTCTTCTTCATATAGATAGATATAGGATCTATGGAGCAATTACTTAGAAGTACATTTTGTGCAACAGCCCTTCCTATCTGATAGAAAAGGATCCCATGATCCTGAACGGATCTTACCTGGGATCGCAAATCCCAAGTTTGTCTATGAAAAGCGGATCTAATTATATTAGTGTCTATAATTGATTTCTTCTGTGTAATACTAATCGATAGGGCCTCATTGGTAAGTGCTACAAGATCTCGTACATTGGAACCCATGGTTATGGACCCGAATCCATTAGTATGGAACATTTTCTTTTCCAAGTGAAATCCCCTAGTATATGAAAGAGTGAAAAAGTGCTTTCGTTGTTGTGGAATAAGAAGCCTTCGTATCTTAATGCATGTATTTAATTTATTCGGAGCTATTAGAGCGGGATCCACTTTTTGGGGAATATGAGTCGAAGCAATAACAAGAATATTTCTAGTGGAACATCTTTCACAATCCCTGGAGAGATAGTTCACTAATAGACCGAGGGATAAGTAATTCGACTCATTCACATCCAGATCATGAATGTTTGGAATCCATATTATGCAAGGAGACATTGCTTTTGCTAATTCGAATTGAAGGGTGATATAAAACCGGTCTATTTCCGGCATCATATCCATAGTTAGCGCATTCATCATAGTTAGAAGCTCCAGCTCCGTATCAAGGTCGCGGTCGATATCGTCACTATCATCAATATCGTCACTATCATCAATAAGAAAACCCTTAGGCTTGTTATCCAGGAACTTGTTCAGAAATACTGTAATGAAAGGAACATAGGAGTTTGTCGCTAGGTATTTGACCAAATAGGATCGTCCAGTTCCTATAGAACCTATCACTAAAATACCCCTAGAGAGGGATAGGGCTAAGCGGAGCGAAAAAGGTTTTCCATGAGATGGGAAATGAAAACTATTAGCCCCACAGGAGGTTTGTGAATAAGTGATTGTCTGATAATGAGCAAGGAATATCCGTCTTTCTGCTAAACAGGATGTATTGAACTCATAATTCATTAGATACTTTTTATGAATGTCAACTAAGTATCGTAAGTAAATTGCTCCCGGTTGTTCAATCATTTGATAACCAGAGTCATTCTTTGATAAATGATCACTCTGAGTCAGACTCAATAGAATTTGATCAATCCTTTTTTCTGTCGTTAAGGTGGAGAACTGAACCAAGAATTCTCTTTCTTTATCATCAACCGAATCACTGTTCGAGACCCAGGATTCTATTTTATCATCAATCCAATCACCGTTCACCTTTTTTCTTTTTCTTATCAATGAATAGGTCTCTTTACTTATATGACTTAGATGTCTCGTATTTCTGGAAAAAGCGATTCGATTGATGGGATTTGGTATGATACTTATGAAATCGATGATATCGATGAGATTGATATTCAAATATTTCTTCTTAGAACGTATTGATTTGACCCCATAAGTGGGACCGCCACCCCATAGCATGTTGCCGCCAGAAGCAGAACCCCGTATTTCTTCTAGAGAATCTCCTAATTGTTCTCGAGCAACTAGAAAGAGATTCTTTAACCAGAAAGAATTCAGTTCAGATGTAGGATACCTATCCAGAAGTTTTCGCAACTCAATCATGTATGATGGAATCATCAAAGATTTGACCCTTTCGAACTCTGTCTGTAACTCACTATAGGTTCGAGAAACAAAAAGAAGATGTGTACGAACGAGATATCCAGCAACAAGAAGAAGGAAAAGGATTGAATAGAGGAACTCCCGAACATTTGGCGATCTCAGATGTGTCGATATCAATGGTGACTCATTATTTCGATGAATCATTTCTTTGGACAGAAGAAGATTATGTAAACACTTACTCGAAATCTCACTTATCAGATTCCATTGTGGAAGACACAATCTTTTCTGAAGAATTCGCCATGATATATCTAATCCATGCATAATATCATGAAAAATGGATACAAATTTTTGGCTGCTACTTAGTATCGGCAATAGGTCTGAAAAAGTATCTAAAAATAGCAAATTTAGATAGTTGTATCCTGTCGAAGTAAGGAACCATGGCATATATGTTTGGAATATATTCCATTTTGAGAGAGTTGAAAAAGCACTATCTCGTTGAAAGGTTCTATACATCTGCCCTTTCTCAAGGCATTTCTTTAGACAAAGACCCCGTTTTTTCCTCTTTTCGGATGGTAAATATTTCTCAGAACATGGAGTGTGAATCAAACCCATGTTTGAATTGAAATTGAGATACTGATGCAAGTTCTTCCCTTCTGAATCAGACAGATTCATATCTGAAAGAGGTTGACAATAAGTTCTTTCAAAATTGACTATTTGTCCCTCTGTTAGAAGTGTTCCAGAAATGTCTGCGATCGAGTAAATAGCTCTACGAACGAATGGATCGGATCGAATTGGAAAATGGAAAGATTTGTAAAAGTTATACCTTTCGTCACCATTTTGTGGAAAATCGTTAGGTATGAATATGTTAGACACCTGTAACTCGATTGGTGAAATAGTATCTCTCTCCAAAAAAGCATATTTTTTTTTACCGCCGCGCAAAGAAAATATTTTGTTGCGAATGAACAAGATATTGAGGAATTGTCCATACGTAAAATCATAATTATTGATACGGGCCTTTTCCACATAAAAAGGGAATCTTTTGTTACAATAGAAGCAGAAGTGATGTGGATTATTCAAGAATCGAAGTCGATTTGCTTTATAAAAAGAGGATATCAATGAGCTTCTATGAAATGGTTTCACGGGATTCAGCCAATTGTCTTGATCGTGGGATATCATTGAGAAATAGGAATCTGTGTTATCAAAAGATTTCCTGCGATTCTTTCTAGTATGGAATGAGTCAATCATCCACTTTGGTATCTTATTGAACAAAAATGGTGATATTGTTCCTCCATTGATCAAGAATTTCGATTTTTGGGAAGTATCATGATCATCCAATAAGAAGGGTTTCAATTTTTTCAAATGAACGATTTGAAGACCTATTGATTCTAACAACTGATTGCAGAGTTGATCATTCGGGCCTTTCAATTCATAGATGTGGATCTCTGACCTATGAATGGGGATATTCCCGAAACTCACAAAGAAAAAAGGAAGTGAGTTAGACAAAAAGAGAAGAAACTTGGACAAAAAAAGAAGTAACTTGGACAAAAAGAAAGGAAGTGACTTAGACAAATCTTTTTTGTCGATAACCTCAGACCAATCAATCGAATATTGATTAATACGTAATCGATCGAACACTACTTGAAAACGGCTCTTCTGCTCAGAAATGAAATGTTCCAAATGTTCCTGTAAATTCTTGCTCCCATTGGACCATTTGTATCTATATGCATTAGGATCCCGATTCATGGATCTCTCGGTTCGAGAAATAAAAATAAGAGGATCGAACCATTTCTTCTGACTCTTTTTCAAATTTGATAAATGTTGGTTGATCGTATATTTCATTATAGTTCTATGATTCAGAGTATCATTTCCTATTTGATCCCTTTGAATTCCATATTCGAAGTTGCGATCGGATCTATTCATTAAAAGGAATCGATTCAATACATTTCTTATGTACCCATAGGTGCTATATTGGATTTGAATCAGATTTCGGATCAATCTATATTGATTGACTGCCTCCATTATGTTGTTGCTAGCAAATACGACTATTTTTGGTTTTGGATCTTCCAAATCATTCCCGCAGGAGGTCCGGACCCATTTTTTTCTGATCCTTCGATAAAAAGATTCATTTTCTTCATAAAAAATAGGAGGTAGAACCAATAAAGATTTCTTTTTCGATTCATCCCTGGAGTTGAATACCTCATTCAAGAATTGTTTTTGATCCAATCTGTAGGAATCAATAGAAAGGGCAAATCCCTTATGATACACCAGATCCGGCTCGGTTATTGATAGAGTGAATAGATCTGCCATTTCTTGAAATCTCTCTTCTGATTCAAAATCGTGGTGTAACGTGTATCCCCCCCTGTTCCGGTCATGGAATAGATGAAATAAATCAAAAAATGGATTTTTGTTCAAGAATGAAATCTTATTGGAACTGTCCATATCCAGTTCATCCTTCGGAACCATATCACATCCCGGATCTGATGAAATAGGATGAATTGAGACGGTATTTTGTAAATACGTAATTATCTTGAATATATTAACTATTTCCTTATTTTCCGATCGCCTGGAAGGGACAAAAGAAACATCTTGTTCTTTCTTCAACAATTTATGATCTCTAGTGGACCTCTCAGTAGGATTCGAACCCAGATGAAGTTCTGACCATCTGTCAGAGAAAAAAGAACGAATGGATCTTGTACGATTCCCAAGAACAAGAAATTCTTCGATTTCTTCCGGAAGCAGATGATTATTCATCTGCTTCTCACGTTCCGTGAATAGCCGGGACATTGAGGAATATCCAGAAAGACATTTAGGGGATCGGTCTGATTCTATCTCTGTTCGTTCCATTTGAAGAAAGGAAGGATCCCAAAGAATCGATCTTTCTTTTAGTTGTTGAATCTCTCTTTGATTGATCAATGTGTGATATTCTGAATCCTCATTCCTAATGGAATCAAAATGATCTCTGGATCGATCAGAAGATCCTTTCAATTGGCTAAAATCCGTTACTTGAACGAAACTAGATCTTGTGGAATCATATTGAATATTTGACGATACATTCCGTACCTTGCTAAAAAACCGATCCTTGTTTTCCAACCACACATTGTCTAACCAAATCCAATTCTCTCTCGATATGTTCCTCAAAAAATCCGATTCGTGCGGATTCTTCCCCCAACTAAAGAAGAGATCTTGGCGGAATTGCCACATATGAAATTGAGCACAATTTTGCAAAGAAATAGCCCACTTGTTTCTCGAGAAGAGATGGGAAACATGCTCAATATCATTTGATTGAATAGTTGACCCAGCTCCTTGTTGTTTGAAGAAAC
>Ga0209898_1000017_pt1 | contig 31246 bp, 36 predicted proteins | sample GWRWN2_50_60_FD_187225 | JGI IMG/M metagenome (GOLD analysis project Ga0209898, IMG submission 187225) | Riverbed sediment microbial communities from areas with no vegetation in Columbia River, Washington, USA - GW-RW N2_50_60 (SPAdes)... | ecosystem: Environmental > Aquatic > Freshwater > River...
TGAATGATAGTCTTTCCTCAAGATTCATTTCGTAAAATTTCTTCTCCGTCTTCATACGCACGACTACTATGATCTTAAGAGCCTTAATATTTTGTCATCACCTTGTTGTGGCAAACCTCTCCCATCGGTATTACTAGTAAGAACAAAAATTGACCCATCTCTGGATTCAACAACATCCGCAAGACGACCGTATCCAACAAGGATTGTATTTTGACTACTAGTTTTAAGATCAATTTCTCTCAAGAGTGACCCCTTAAGTGTAGCGACGATTAGATGATTCTTGTATCCTAACTTATTTGAAGATGCGAAGGTGATTCCGGAAGGCTCTAAGGAGGGATTGAAACAAAGCAAAGGCCGTGTGTTTTCATTACTCCCATTGCATTGTTCATTAGGCCAACCATAATTTTTGCCTGCTGATACTAAATTTATCTCGTCATTGCCCGCACCTCCCTGATCAGAAGCATATAGCTGTCCTTTTTCAGGGTCCCATGCTAGTCCCTGGACATTCCTAAATCCATATGCGTAAACGAACGAATTTGAAAATGGGTTATCTTGTGGGATTGTTCCATCTTCATTAATACGAAGAATCTTTCCTGCCAAAGAATTTAGATCCTGAGATAATTCAGGAATTGATGTATCTCCTGTTGACACATATAATTTTCCATCTGGACCAAATTTAATACGACCGCCATCACGAAATTCACTTCCTGGGATACCATCCAGTATTGTCCTAGAGTCAATTATTTTATTTTTGTTTTCTTCGAGCATCAAGACTCTATTGAAGAGTCCTGTGTCGTTCGAATATGTGAAATATACATAGAACAAATGATTTTGTGTAAAATTTGGATGTAGTGTAAGACCCAATAAACCTGCTTCCTGAAGATTTTCAACTTTTATGTCCCCAACCGGTTCTTCTAAAAGGGTACCATTCTCATCAACTACTCTGATACTCCCATGTTGTTCTGTGAAGAAAATTCTTCCATCCTTTGCTACATCAATAGACCTTGGAGCCTCTAATCCTTCTGCAGTAATTTCTACTCCTTTGGTATTCGTCAAATTACCTGGATTAGATACTGGTGAAGGTAAAGGTACTAAAGTTTCAGAAGGCGAAAACTTCATGGTTATAATGCTTATAATTATAACTATAGCGGAAGGAATTACAAGTCGAAGTAGTTGTCTTTTTTCCATGTCCTGCATTATATGTGATTTTTTATAATTCTATTCAATTGTTTTTTTAATTGTATTGCCATAAAATAGTTAAATTTGAAAAATATATCATTGACAAATCATAACGCAGATGAGGAGATTTGAACTCCTGCTCGCCCGAAGGCGAATCGGCTTTCTTTCGGCCTAACTCAAGGCCGACGCATTACTGTGTTCTTAAGATTAAGAAGACCACTCTGCCACATCTGCTTGAGATTCTTGGAATATTTCTTATTTTTATTTGTTTAAATGAACATAAAATTAAATACATTTGAGACGTTTTAATTATAAATAGCATTATTATTTCGTATGATAGTAATTGTTAGTTTAGTGAACCATAGATGATACCAATTAATAAACCACAAATTGATGAAAATGAAAGAGAAGAAATACTCAAGGTATTGGATGAAGGAATTTTAACCTCGTCTTCCAATTTAGGTGGGAAAAGGGTCCAGGATTTTGAAAAATTACTAGCTAATTTCCTGCACGTCAAACATGCTGTAGCGGTAAATTCTGGCACTGCGGCTTTGCATGCCTCGATTCTTGCAGCAGGGATTAAACAAGAGGACGAAATTTTGATTCCATCATTTACTTTTGTTGCAACTGCTAATTCGGTAGCGTGTACAGGCGCTAAACCAGTCTTTGTGGATATTGAGAAAGATACGTACACAATTAATCCTCTTGATCTAAAAAACAAGGTTACCAAAAGAACTAGGGCCATAATCCCTGTTCATTTGTACGGTCACCCTGCAAAAATGGATGAAATACTAGAATTTGCAAGAAAATATTCCCTATTGGTAATTGAGGATGCTTGCCAATCCTTAGGCTCTTCATATGATGGAAAACAGACAGGAACTCTCGGTGAAATGGGATGTTTTAGCATGTATGCATCGAAGGTCTTAACTTCCGGCGAAGGAGGTGCAATTACAACAAATAGCGATGAATTTGCAGAAAAACTTAGAATGATAAGAAATCACGGAATGGTGGGTGGATATGATACCCGAATAATTGGATTCAATATGCGATTACCAGAAATCTCTGCAGCTATTGCAAAAACACAGATGAAAAAAATTCAATCCATGTTGCATAAAAGAACGATTAATGCAAAAAAACTAGAAGAACTATTAACAGCTAAAATTGCCAACCATGATATAGTTCTTCCACAAGAAAATCCTAGAGTTAAATATAATTGGTATCTTTATACCGTAGCGTTCAATAATTTTAGGAATAGAGTAAAAAAATTATTAAATGATAATGGAATCGGAGCAACCATCTATTATGATCCTCCAGTTCATCAAACTCCGTATTATTCAAAATTTCATAATGGGGACCTTAAAATAACAGAATGGGCTTCGAGAAGTGTTCTATCATTACCCGTGCATCCATCGCTGACAGAAGATGATATAAATTTAATAGCGAATAAAGTTGAAGAAGCCATAAAGTCATAGCTAGATTTTCAATTAATATGAATAAGTCTACAAAATTGGAGCACAGAAAATTAATTCCCAATACATACTTGAATAATTAAGGTTGGCAAGATGCATTTTGATAACTTTTACACATATGGTTTATATAATATTTAGACAAAGATCAAAATGATAAACATGCCTATAGATCCGGACTTTCCAAAAAATCATGAAGTCACTGGTAAGATACAACTTGATGATGGTGAACATTTCCATTTTATGTGGGGACCAGGAAAACTACAAGAAGCTGCAGAAAACGAAGAAGTAAAGGCTGCCTATGCAGCAAGGGGTGAACAAATCGTACCTCTTGGTGTGAGCGGTACTATGGTAGCAGTTGATTGGGATTCATGTGTTGCCGATGGTGCTTGTATCGAAGCATGTCCTGTACAGGTATTCCAGTGGTATAGAACAGAACATGATGTTCCTGCTACAGAAGCAAAGAATCAGACATGGAAGGGAACAGGTAGCGACGTCAAAGAAGAACGTAAAGATTATACCGATAAGGCAGATGCAATCCGTGAACATGATTGCATTTGGTGTATGGCCTGCGTTTCAGTTTGTCCACCACAAGCTGTAAAAGTAGATCAAGCTGCACTTGAATTTCATGAAAAGGCTTCAGGTACGTTCAATGAAGCTTTGTCAAAAGGTAGTGCGCCTCCGCCACATGCACACTAGGTAATCTTTTCCTCATTTTTTCCAAAAAATATATTTTTGTTACTTAAATTAATATTCCATTAACCAAATTTCTAAAGACAAAAGTTGATTATTTCAGATTCATATATGGGAATTTTTATCCCTAGAGATTTTTCGTATAGAGTATTAAACTTTATAAATGGAAAATCAAATTTGCCGTTCACACAAAAAGATGAATTAGTTGCCTCTTTTTACATTTTTGGTAAAGATTACAAAGTAAATGGGGAAATGGAAATTACCAATGTAAAAGATATTGCAAGAAAAACGATGGACCAACTTGCAAGGCAGATTAGGATTTATTCAAACAATCCTATTAACATGAACCAAGAAATGTTGAGAGAAAATTTCAACAAAAGATCAATGCAGATTTTGATTGATTCAAATAATAAGAATAGCAATAAGAAAGTGAATTTTGATATAACTAAAAGAATATCAAAAGATCCAACGATTCTTTCAGATTGTTACGCATGGCATCTTGCCTACTACAAACAAGATTATTTTTTCAAGTTATTCAACCCTCTTCGAGGTATTGATCTACCCGCAGATTTAGTAGAACAGTTAGAAGGACGTATGCTTTTACTTGGTTTTAATGTTAAGAATTCTAAGTTATTGCCTTATGATGATCCAATTGTACCGTTCCTTTATTGGCTTAAAGAGGGGGTCAAATAATAGATATGATCTAGCATATTACCAATACCATACAGCACAGATATTCTTGTGTTATTGATAACTAATTGGTCTTTTGGTACAGATTAATCTGGAACATTTATGTAATTTTTCTTTCATGATAAAGAACATTAAAGCCTTCAATATACCCAATAATATGCACAAATTAGATAAATCATATGAAAATCTCCTAAATAGAATTCAGGGAAATTTGGTCAATGCTTCAAAGAAAGATTCAACAAGACTGGAAATTCCTAAGCCTCAAATTATCTGGGTTGGCCAACGAACAATTTTTAGAAATTTCATGGATTTTCCTAAAGCATTAAGAAGGGAACCTGAAAAGCTGTTACTTTATCTGAATAAAGAACTTGCATCTGCAGGATATATTGCTGGTGAAAGAGTTATCTTTCTAGGTCGCAAGGAGCCCTCATCGTTTGGAGCTCTAATGGAAAGGTACGTAAGAGACTATGTTATTTGTCCTGTCTGTCAAAGTCCAGATACTAGAACAGAAAAAACGAAAAAACTAGGCTTTCTGGTATGTGAGGCATGTGGCGCAAGATCATCAATCAAGGGAAATTATGCTTAGCATTAATTCAAAAGTCTTTTACGATTGGATAATTCAAATTGATAACGCGCTAGTCAATCAAAATCTTCACGCATTTAACCGTTCATTGATTATGCTTAGGATGTAATTTATCAACCATAATAATATACACACAATGTAGAATTGTAAAACTTGTACTGATATAATTGAAAAAAACAGGTAATTTCAATATCGTGCTGAATGTAGTAATTATAGTAGCAATTTTGTCATACCCCAAATCCTTTACCGAAGTCAATAACTTGACCAGAGAGAATAACCACAATATTTTACAAATATGTTGTACTTGGGGTGATAGATTGAATGATGGTATATTGACATTTCATGTTGAAAATAGCCAGAAGGATAACGTTATGAAAAATTCTTTTGAAGATTGGAATTCCAAGTTAGAGAATGTAAAGTTCAAAGAAGTTCAGGATCCATCCAATGCAGATGTTTTGATAACATTTGAACATAAAGGTGAAAAAGCTGTCGGTCAAACTACAAGTGTTCTTGATGATAAAGGTTTCATAAAAAAGGTCAAAATACGTCTCTCAGTAAATTTTAACGAAGAAAAGATAGATGAAGAGACTCTGAATCTTGTTTTGAAACATGAACTTGGGCATGCACTTGGATTAGGACATTCAAACTTTCATGATCTAATGAATCCCATTGTTAATTATCAAAATAAAATTATCACCAACTGCGAGATTGATGCAGTTCAGCTAGCAAATAATTGGAGATTAGTAAAAAATCTACAAGATCCCAAATTACCAAAATTACCAATAGAAAAAACCGTAGACTGTGGTTCGGAAGAAATAGAACATGACAAACTTACTAAATAGTACAAAGCGCGATGTTAAAAAGAGATTAACAATTATACGATTTGAAATTTAGGTTTCTGATTCGACCTGGTTTCAAGTTCTATAATTTGAATTATTTAGGTCTCGTCTGTATAACAATAAGAATATTTGCTAGATGTATAAATTATATGATAATACTTGCTTAATAAGTTTAGAGAAAAATTAATTCCCATTACAACGGTAATAGGAAATAATTTCGGTTCACTTGGTTTATCGCCTACGTTTTGGAGTATGATTGGATTTGGATTTGCCATCTTATCAAGCATTTTCTTTGGTATCACCAATTTTTTGAATGAACAAGGAATCGACTTTCCCTCACAAATATTAGCAAGTATCATGCTCTTGCTTTCAGGTTTTTTTGATATAGTGGACGGAAGTGTAGCACGCGTAACGAAGAGATCTACTACTAAAGGTGCTTTTCTAGATTCTAATTTTGACAAAATTTCTGAAGCTTTAATTTTTATAGGGATAGCAATAGGCGGATTATCAAATCCTGTTTTAGCAATGATTGCTTTATCGTCGTCTATATTAGTGAGCTATCTGAGAGCAAGATCAGAATCACTGGGTATTGAATTGAAGGGTGTAGGAATAGGAGAGAGAGCTGAAAGATTGTTAATTTTATCGATATGCGGTTTGATTCCAATTTCAGATTCAATTCAATGGGGAGTTATCATTATTATTTTAATCTCAAGTTTCTCTTTTGTTCAAAGATTTAGGTATATCTTGAAAAGGATATAGTGCTATATTTTATCCAAGCCTTCCTGTCCTTCTACGTTCCAATTCTGATCTAACTTTTACTATTCCTCTATGCACAGCGCAAGAAACACAATAAAATTTGACATCCATCGAAGGTGCAATATATGCTCCCTGAGCTCTTAATTCCTTTGCCAAAGTGGGTTCTACTAATGTAATTCTACCAGTGACTTTTTTTGCTTTATCCCTAGGAACCATGGCCCCGCACTGACTACAATGAACTGTTCCTGAGCTTCCTTTCCCGCCTTTGGTTCGTCCTCTGCTTGTCCTTTTCTTTGGCATTGTAACAATTTCTATCTCTTCTTTATTTTAAATCTTCTGATATTACTCATGTCAACATTTATCAAAGCAATAGAATTAATAATGATATTCAACGATGAAGGCCGTCATATTGTCCAATATAGTTCTAGACGAGATTGTGTCTAAAGACGGCAAGTCAATCCAAAGCTTAGGGGGACCAGCATCTTATTGTGGAATAACCGCAACAAGATTTGGTTTTGATACAACACTCTTTACTCATTTTGGAAAAGATCTTGACTCCAAACATCTTGAATATCTTAAAAAACATGGAATTTCTTTAAATGCGTGTTACAAAACCGATCTTCCAACAACCAGATTTATTTTAAAGAATTATGAAAATGATCGCGAATTATTCTTGGATTCAAAATGTAATGCTATTGATATTGAAGAAATAAAAAAAGTAAAATCTAATTGCTGGATAATAAGTCCCGTTTTTGATGAAGTATCTGTAGATGTATTGCAATATCTTACTTCAAGAAGAGAAAAAAATCAGTTTATTATGTTGGACCCACAGGGATATACAAGAACTGCAGATCCGACCGGGAGAATATCGATATTAAAGAGCATGGATTTACCCATCAATAACGTAAATGGAATAAAACTAGATAGCCAAGAAATTTCTTGTCTTACAAAAGGTCTTCAAGGTATAGATGGGATGAAAAAAATTCATTCCAAGTACCAAATAGAATATGTAATGTACACACAGGATCAGACTATTCATCTTCTTGAAAATGAAAGACACTATTGGTTAATAGTACCTAAAGTTGATACTCCCGACTCAACCGGTTCGGGCGATATCATAGTTTCATCTTTTGCGTGCACAATTATAAAAGAAAAAGATCCTGTGTGGGCATTTTGTTTTGCAGCGGGAGCTTTAATTGCGGCACTCCAAACAAGAGAAATTGGAATTGAAAAAATACCCCACAGATCAGCAATAGAAGAGAACGCTTCATATTATTACAATATAATGAATTTTGAAAAGATTTAACAAACATTGCCATAAATCAGGTTTAAATTTGAGTGTCTGTTGACTTTAAATAATTAGAATGAAAGTGGCTATCTCAAGTCTAAACTCCAGGGACGATGGTCTAATAGGCAAAATTAAGAAAATTTTGGATGATGAAAATATCGATTCAGATATAATAATAAGATCTGATAAAATGATGACTTCAAATGTTGATATTGTGATTACTGCTGGTGGAGATCGAGCAATACTTGACTATTCGCATTATGTTCAAGATTTCTCTGTACCGGTATTGGGGATATCCGAATCTGCTTCAACTGGATTTTTGGGCCAAATTGATGTAAGCGATTTAAAAAAATCTATAGGCAGGATAAAAAAAGGCGATTACGAAATAGATAATGTATGCCGACTTTCAGTTAATGTTGATGGTAAAGAAGTTGAACCAGTTTTAAATGATATTTCACTCTTCCCAAGAAAAAGTGCAACTCTGATGGAATACATATTGAAAATTAATGGAAACAATCTCTGGCATGATAACAGCGATGGAGTTATCATTTCGACACCCATCGGATCCACAGCTTACGGTATGTCAGCAGGAGGACCAATGGTTTTACAACGGTCACAGGTCTTTGTCATTGTTCCGGTTAATTCTATGGACAATACTCGTAGACCTTTAATCGTACCTAATTCTGATAAATTGGAAATTGATGATATACTCTGTAGGTACTTGTGCGAAGTGATCCTAGATGGAGGAAAAAGGGTAGCTGTGAGAAAAAACATAGTATGTGAAAAACATGAATTCCCAGCAAAATTTGTGAGGCTAATTAAGGATTCTCCCATGGATATTATCGCTAAAAAGGTAAAATTGGCAGAAGATTTACTTGATATGCCACCAAGTGCTAAATTAATTTTAAAAACACTTGAATATGAAGGTGAATTAAGTCAGAAAGATCTAAGCAAGAGAACTATGCTTCCAGAGAGGACTATAAGATTGTCATTGAGCCATCTTATCCAACGTAGGTATGTTAGGAAAAAGACCTCTTTACGTGATGCCAGACAAAAAACCTATGAGTTAAACCTAAAACTCTAACCTAGACGCAGGATGATATGAAGGCTTTAAAAGCTTCTTCCGGCCTACCTGGTGTACTGCTAAATTCCGAATGATACTGAACAGCAAGAAAGAACTTATTCGACGGAATTTCAAGAATTTCTATTCTTCTTCCCCTGTCGGAATGGCCTGATAATTTCATGCCTTTTTCTTCTAGTGTTTGTCTGTATTGCTGATTAAATTCATATCTATGCCTATGCCTTCTCTGAATTTTTTTGATTTGGTATATCTTGTTGGCCAATGTCTTGGGTACAATTGTTATATCGTGTTTCCCTAATCTCATTGAACCACCGAGGTTCTGAGCATGTTCCTGTTCTGGCATGAATTTGACCAATGAACTATTATCATTAGGATTAAATTCTTGGGAACTAGCATTACTTATCCCGCACTGATTTCTTGCAAATTCAATTAACGATAATTGAAATCCAAAACAGATTCCCAAAAATGGTATATTTTTCATTCTCGCATAGTTAATTGAATTTATTATTCCTTCACTTCCTCTAGCGCCAAATCCGCCTGGTACAAGTATTCCATCAAATTGGCCTAATATTTTGATGTCATCTTTATTGCCATTTTCAAATTTTTCAGAATCTATCCATTCAACATTTAATTTCTTGCCCAATTTTGCAGATGAATGTAACAATGCCTGATATACGCTTACATAACTATCTGGTAAATTTACATATTTGCCAACAATTCCTATGTTGACGTTTCCTGAAACATTAAAGAACGAATTTGTTACTTTTTTCCATTCCATCCATTTTATGTTACGGTTTTTCAGATCAAGCTTGTCTGAGATTACGTCAATTATTCCTTGATCCTTTAATATTTCTGGAACATCATAAATTGAAAAACAATCATGACATGAAATAACACACTGCTCTCTAACGCTGGCAAACATCGAAATTTTGTGTCTTGCCTCTTTATTCAATGGTTTTTGACATCTGACTGCTAGGATGTAGGGATGAATTCCAATCCTTCGTAGTTCTTGAACACTATGTTGTGTAGGTTTAGTTTTTTGTTCACCCACCACGTCCAAAATCGGTGCTAAGGTTACATGTATGAATAAAGTTTCTGTATCACCTTCTTCTAATTCCATTTGTCTGAATGATTCTAGAAATGGCAGACTCTCTATATCACCTACCGTACCACCACATTCAACAACTAAAACATCATAGCTTTTAGCCAGCTTCTTCAAACTATTTTTTATTACATCAGTTACATGGGGAATTATCTGGACACACTGACCGAGATATTTTCCTTCTCTCTCGGCCTTTATAACGTCAGAATATATCCTTCCAGTAGTAATATTATGCCATTTTGTCATGGGGGTATTAAGAAATCTCTCATAATTTCCCATATCCATATCGCACTCTCCTCCATCATCGGTAACAAAGACTTCTCCATGTGCCGTAGGGTTCATTGTTCCTGCATCGTAATTCACATAGGGATCAATTTTCGTACAGGTCACCCTTAACCCTGTTAGCTGTAATAGCTTTGCAACTGAAGAAGCAACTATTCCTTTTCCAAGACCCGACATTACTCCTCCAGTAATAAAAATGAACTTTGGAAATTTGTTACTGGACCTGCTGTCTTCGTACCGCACATTAGACTTTATTTTCTCACCTTTTTAATCGTTTTCAGATTATTTCGGAATTAAGGAAATTAATGAACGATTAAAATATCAACACTATGAAAATACGATGTTTCTTACATGACTAAAAACTAAATGTCAAGATTGTCCGATATAACCTACATTAGCAAAAAAACTAAGGATGGCATTCACATATTCATTATCTCTGTTAAGATGATACATTGTATTTGCCATGCGTTTCTCCTTGATCCAATTAATACTGAGTAGATCTTTTAGATTTCGTTTGATGTCTTCTCTTTTTAATCCTGTTCTTTTATGAAGAACATAAATAGTTACCATTTTATTTTCTTCAGCTAATGCTTTGATTATCTTTATTTTGCCTATCGTTCCAATACCGTTTTCAATAATGGTCTTGCTATCAAATTCCATTTATTTTTTATTTATTTGTTGTTCTAATAAAGGTTCTAATTCAACTAATGATGTAATGTTCATTCCTATTTCCTTTAATGATTTCATTTCGATTATTTTTCTATCAACAAGATCGTTCATGTAATCTTCAAATTCAAATTTCTTTATCTTATGTTCATCTGCCAATTCTAGTGCAAAGATACGAATTTCCTTTAGTTCAATGTATTGCTTTTTTCTTCTATTTTGTACTTTTACTATGGCCATCAGTGTAAGTAGATGGTTCTTTGGAAGTTCTGTTAAATCCTCAATTGTAATCGATGGTTGATTATATCCATGTACTTTACGAATTTGGTCTAGTGTGATCCGATCACTTCCGCTCGCTTCTGCAAGATTGCCTGCATATAAAAGTAGGTCCAAAGCATATCGAACATCCCCTCCTATTTGTGATGATGTTGTTATGAGTGATACCTCATCGATTATATCAGTACCAACAACATTAGGATTGAATGACCCTGAAGATCTTGTAACTAGAATATCGCTTATTTGTTCTATAGAATATGGCAGGAATCCTATTGGCAACCTTCCTAATGTACTTAATTCTGAGCTGTCAATTTTATCATGAAAATCGGTGCTTCTTGCTATGAATATGACGCCTATAACATTACAGTGTCTAGATAAATCAAATTCATTAAGGCGTGTAAAATCATATATTATGCCACTGTCTTTGTTTGATTTTAACAAGAACTCAATTTCATCCAAAATAATCAGAGTATATAATTTGTTTTCATACAAATATGAAAGGAGATATCTTAACATCTCCTCAGCGCTAAGTCCTTGTGATGGAAGTTCTGGTGCTATCTTTTCCAAAAGGAATCTATAAACTGCGTATTTATTGCCACCCTGGAGTTTTAAATTTATATAAGCAACTTTGAGTGTTAATCCTGATTTCTTAAATTCATTTTCCAATATGTTTGAAAATTTTAATATTGTAGATGTCTTTCCAATTCCTGATCTTCCTACTATCTGGGGAGTAGAAAAGATGAATTCATCCGGTTTGATGTATGAGTCTTTAAACATTGTTTGAAGCAATGACATCTCTTTTTCCCTATGATGAAGCTCGTTGGGTATGTATCTTGATGACAATTTGGACCTATCAAGGAATATCTTACTTTCTGACAATTCTCAAATAGATTGATAGCATGATCATAATATATTTATTAATTAATTACCATTTTATGCTTTTTTCAAAATCAATTGTCTTTTGCATGCCTAGACTTGATTAAAATATGTTTTTCGATTCAAAATTTTCTAAATACTGAGTCAAATGTTGCAACAAATAATTTTAGTAATACAGTTATATGATTATGACTAAAATTACTCTCTGATGTGACCTTGAGCAAATTTTTTTCCAAACAAACAGGCCTGAAAACATTGGCAGAAAATTCTTACAAAGCAATCAACCAAGGTTCGTATGATGTAGACATGTATGATCATAACAATCATTCTGTAATTTCACTAAAAAAAATAATTTTAACGTGTGGTTACGTTCCCATAATTTCAGAGATAAAATTTGCATCACCATCAAAGGGTAAAATCCTTGATCAATCTAAGATAAGTCCTATGGAATTGGCTAAACAAATGACCCATTCTGGATCAATTGGAATATCTGTATTAACTCAACCCTACTTGTTTGATGGTTCTATTCATGATCTAGCCTCTATAAGAAAAGGTGTCAATGTGCCTCTATTAATGAAAGATATCATGGTTAGCGAGGTTCAAATCGATGCAGCAAAGAAAGCAGGTGCAGATTGCATCTTGTTGATTAAATCCATATTCGATAAGGGATTTGCCGAAGGTAGCATAGAAAAATTTTCTGAATATGCTATAAAAAAAGATTTGGAAGTTATTATTGAAGTTCACTCAGAAGATGAATTTGAGGATGTCTTGAAAAATAAAAAGCAGCTTATTGGTATTAATAATAGAAATTTGAATACCCTTGAAGTTGATATTAATGTTACTATCACACTGCTACAAAAATTCGATAAACAAAACAATATTATCATTAGCGAAAGTGGAATATCTGAAACAAACGATATAAAGAAATTAAGATCAATTGGAGTTGATGCATTTCTTGTAGGTACAAGTATAATGGAATCTGCAAACGTTTTTGAAAAGATACAGGAGTTATCTCATGTCTAGAATTTTATCCATGGATGAATTTTTTATAAGTGTATTGCAATGACCAAATTACAAGATTTTCCAATAGCAGGTAAATATGGAAAATACGGTGGAAAGTATATCCCCGAAACATTGGTTCCAGCAATTAGTGAACTTGAAAAAGCATATGAAAAAATAAGAAACGATTCAAATTTTAAGAAGGAATTACACCATTATCTTCAAAATTATGCTGGAAGACCTACGCCACTTTACTTTGCCAAAAATCTGACTGATTATGTCGGGGGTGCCAAGATATTTCTTAAAAGAGAAGATCTTCTACATGGTGGAGCACACAAAACCAATAATTGTCTGGGACAATGTCTTTTGGCCAAGAGAATGGGCAAAAAAAGAATAATTGCTGAAACTGGTGCTGGTCAACATGGCGTTGGAACGGCGATGGCAGCAGCTGTTTTTGGCTTGAAGGCAGAAATCTACATGGGATCAATAGATATAGAACGACAAAAATTGAATTTATTCAGAATGGAGCTATTGGGTGCAAAAGTACACACTGTAAATTCAGGAACAAAAACATTGAAGGATGCAATAAATGAAGCGTTACGAGATTGGATAACAAATGTCAAAGATACTTACTATTTGATAGGATCAGTGGTAGGTCCACATCCATACCCTATGATTGTAAGAGACTTTCAGAGTGTAATAGGTGAGGAAATTAAATCACAGTTAAAAAACATTACTACAAGATCACCACATGCACTAGTCTGTTGTGTTGGTGGGGGTAGTAACGCAATGGGAACTTTCTTCCCATTTTTAGATGATGATAGTGTATCTTTGTACGGAGTTGAAGCCGGTGGTTTAGGGATTAGAACAGGAAAACATTCAGCAACACTGAAAGTAGGGTCTGAAGGCATACTACACGGAATGAGAACATATCTTCTGCAAGATGAATTTGGACAGATAAATGACACTCATAGTATATCAGCAGGATTGGATTACCCAGGTGTCGGTCCTCAACATGTGCAGCTAAAAGTTATTGAGCGAGCAGAATACGTTACCTGTAATGACAATGAAGCATTGGATGCTTTTTTTAAGCTTTCAAGGCTGGAAGGAATAATCCCAGCTTTAGAATCATGTCACGCAGTCTCATATGCAATGAAACTGGCAAAAAAAATGAGAAAAGATCAAAATATCATTGTTACCTTATCCGGAAGAGGGGATAAGGATATAGATCAAGTAATAAAGTATAGAAAAAAATACATTGGCGGATGAAAATAGGTGCTTCATTTACATAATAATAGAATTAAGAAAAAATTTTCTCAATTAAAAATAAGAAAGGAAAAAGGTCTCATATGTTATGTTATGGGAGGATATCCGGATCCATTAACTAGTGAAAAAATAATTTCATCTATTGTTGATGGTGGCGCTGACATTATGGAAATAGGTATTCCATTTTCAGATCCAATTGCAGACGGTCCAATAATTCAAGAAGCTTCATTCAGAGCGTTACAAAGTGGAATCAATCCTGATCTTTGTCTGAGTTTGATAAAAAAAACAAGGCAAAGATATCCAGATCTTCCAATATTGATAATGACATATTCTAATATTCTCGAAAAAAAAGGATTTAAAAAATTCATGAAAATGGCAAAGGATGCGGGAACAGATGGGTTTATCTTACCTGATATGACTATTGAAGAATCTAAGGAATATTTAGAATATTCAAAAAAACTTGAATTGGCAACTGTCTTTCTTGTTGCACCAAATACCTCAGACTTTAGAATCAAAAAAACACTTAATGTTTCCACGGGTTTTGTTTATGTGGTTTCTGTATATGGTACCACTGGAATCAGAAATACTTTTAATAAATACACACTTACTGCGATTAGGAACATAAAAAAATTAAGTTCAAATGGAAATAATATTTCTGTGGGTTTTGGAATAAGTACTCCAGCTCACATAAAGCTTATGTCTAATTACGGAGCTGATGCTGTTATTGTTGGAAGTGCTATTATTGAAATTATCAATAGAAATAAAGGAGATAATATCCACAGTTTAGAAAATAAATTGAAAAAATATGTTAAATCGCTAAAAGATGCATGCAAAAATAGCTAGTAATCAAGATGGTCATCATTAAGATGTGATAATCCCACTAAAATCTGTTGAAAAGAGCATATTATTTAAACTAACTTGAAATTTCTTACCATGTCTTTCTACAATAATCTCAACATCATCTAATGAATCAGAAATTTGACCATTTACCAATTTTGTTATAACTACGTGTACGGATTCATGAGATACCAATGCACTCATAAACGCGTCAATTTTTTCAAAATCATTTTTCTTATTTTTTGCTCCATCTTTTGATTGTACTATGAGCATGTTTTCCCCTTCATAAGTAAAATAGGCGGGTACATCATCTGTTGCACATGAAAAAACAAAATCATTAATTGTCATTTTATCGTTTTCAAATCTATTATTTTTTCTAAAGTATAAAATATTCTGCATCCGGATGATGGACTACTATGGCAGCAGTGGAGTATTCAGGAATTATTTGGCCTGCAGAAGTAAGACTCATACCACAACTAGTCGGATCAATTAGTTTCCATACTAAATAGTGTTGCATAGTATCAGGACAACTTGGATATCCCCAGCTATATCTCAAACCCCTATTTTTATCAATATTTAATTCACTTCTTATTCTATTATGAACCCATTCTGCGAGAGCTTCAGCTGTTTCTACCGCTAGGCCATGAAGATAATAGGCGTCCGTATAATCGTTATTTGAATTTAGTTCTTCAATTTTTGAAACTGTCTTTTGACCCACTGTGACTGCCTGAAAAGCAACGATGTCTTGTTTTCCAAAGTAGTCTGTAATACACAGACGTTTTGATTTAGTCGATCTTGGAAATTCGAAACCTACCTCGCCTTGTTTCTCTGATTCCACTACAAGTTTGTTACCTTGGTTGTGACATTTGAAATAAGAATAAACAATACTTGGTGAGAAGAGTCCCTCCTCAATTACCTTCCTTTTCCATTTTTCCAATAATTCTTCAGGTTCGCTAATCATTTTAGATGCCGCTTTTCCACGTATACCCCATGAGAGAACAAAAAGAGATTTTTTATTTAAATATTTCCAAACTTCATTAAGGTTAATTTCTGATGGCGTTAGTTTTATTGTGGTATCTACATGTGACACAGTTGGGGGATTTATAGGCTTTACTTTACTAATTACAGTATCTATATCGCTCTTTATTTTCATTGTTCTCTTTTCGTCAAATTTATTTATCTTATTGTTCCATTCTTGAATGAATTTATTTCTTTCTGGAGATCTCAATTTGTTCATTACATTTAGCCCGTCAAATGCTGTTTTACAGTAGAAAACTCCTGCCTTATACACATCATCTGCCTTCGCAATTCTATTTATGTAATTACTATTTATGGCTGCACCACCACATAGTGTTGGAATATTGAGATTTAGCTCCTTAGCATTTTCTACAAAATGCTGCATTTGTTTTGAAGTTGAAACTAGCAGTGCTGACAATCCCACCGCATCTGCATCTACCTCCTTAATCTTGTCTACGATTTGTTGAATTGGAACTTGTTTACCAAGATCATATACTGTATATCCATTGTTTGAAAATATTGTTTTTACAAGGTTCTTGCCTATGTCATGAACATCACCATATACTGTACATAAAACTAGTTTCCCTTTGCTTACTCCTTGTTTTTTGATCAGATATTTCTCCAATTCCGATACCGCTGATTTCATACATTCTGCTGATTTTAGTACAAAAGGTAAAATTAGCTCACCTGCCCCGAATTTATCACCGACTTCCTTCATTGCAGGGAGCAATACTTCGTTTAAGGTCTCAACTGCTGCTTCATGAGATAGTTCCGGATGTTGCCTTAGCAATGTTTTCTTTTCAATATTTTCCGAGTTAGTAGTCAATTTTTTTTCAAGTTTGTTGGTAATAGATCCTACTACATCATATTCAATACCATCCTTGATACGATTTAGTATGCGAAAGTAACAACGTTTGTCAAAATCCCAGTCTTTGTTTATTTCTTCTAACTTTTTCGAATTCTTAGTAACAGTAACATCCTTGCCCTCAAAATAATAAATTAACTCAGAGAGTGCGCTAGAATGTCTATTAAATATAAGATCCTCTGCAAGCTTGATCTGTTCCTGTGGAATTTCTCCTATTGGTATTATGTCTTTTGCATTAATAATTACCGCATCAAGTCCTGCTTTTAATGCATGATGTAAAAATACGGAATTGATAATTTTCCTAGCATTAATCGGAAGACCAAAACTAATATTACTCAATCCCAGAGTGGTAAAACATCCTTCAATTTCCTTTTTGACTAAGGAAATCCCTCTAAGGGTTTCAACTGCAGAATTTGCATATTCTGGTTCCCCGGTCGCTAAGGTGAAGGTAAGTACATCAAATATGTATTGCCATGATTTTAATCCATATTGTTTTCCGGTTTCAAAGAGTAACCTTGCAACACTTATTTTATCTTCTGCCGTCTTGGCCATTCCTTTTGGCCCGATGCACATTGAAATTGATGGAATTCCAAATTTTGCCATGATTGGCGCAAGGGAATGGAATCGTGAGCCATCTCCCTCAAGGTTGATTGAATTTATGATAGGTCTTCCTGGAATATGATAAACTGCTTCACTGATTACTTTGGGATCGGTTGAATCAATTACCAGGGGCGCATCTATTTCAAGACTTAATCTTTTCACCAACTTTTTCATAAACTCGAGTTCGTCGGATCTTTCGGTTGTTGCTACACAGACATCAATACAATGCGCCCCATCGCGTACTTGTTCTCTACCAAGCTCTATCAGTCCATCAAAATCATCAGATAAAACTAGTCTTTTTGCTTTTTTTGAACCTTGTGTGTTTAAACGCTCTCCTATTATTAATGGTGGAGGAATCTGCACCAAATCTACGGCCTTTAACGCTGAGCTAACGCGAGGTACATGTTTTAATTCCATTTAATTGTTATATTTTCAATTGTTTATTTGTGAATTATAAGTTATACGATTTTAATGTATTTTTAAGCTCTCTGATGTGCTCAGGAGTAGTTCCACAACAACCCCCAATCATTCTCACTCTCTTGTATTTGTGCAAGAACTCTCCGAGATGATGTGACATGTCATTTGAAGTCATCTTGTAAACGGCAGTTCCACCTTCATTAATCGGCATACCCGCATTTGGCATGACTAGAATCGGCAGTTCGTTTTGTTCATCCAACCATCTTATACTTGACTCCATTTCAGCGGGTCCAGTTGAACAATTCAATCCAAAAACAGAAATTCCCATATCGCTAACGGTTGTATATGCTGATTGGATATTTGTACCTAGTAACATCTTACCATATTTGTCCAAAGTTACGTTAGATATTATTGGTATTTTTTTCCCAGTTCTTTTCATGGCATTAAACGATCCAGTTATGGCAAGTTTAACTTCTAAAATGTCTTGGCTTGTTTCTATGAGTAGAACATCGACACCTCCCAATATTAGTCCTTGTGCTTGCAAATCAAATGCTTCTATAATTATATTCAATTTAATATTACCCAGATCAGGATCATTTGAGCTTGGTAGATATCCTGTTGGACCCATCGACCCAACTACATATTTTTTTTCATTCGCAAATTCCTTGGTTACACTATTTGCAACTTCTGCTGCCAACTTATTTATGGATACTGTTTTTTCACCAAATCCATATTCCTGGAGCTTTATTTGGTTACTTCCAAAGGTATTCGTTTCGATACAGTCAGAACCAGCCTCCAAATAACTCCTATGTATGTTTTTAATCCACTCAGGTCTTGTCAAAACAAGTCCATCGTTGAATCCATCTTTGTTGTCTGGAAAATCTTGTGGGTTTGGTTTGAGTTTTTGTATTTCAGTTCCCATTGCTCCATCAAAAAGAATTATACGTTTATCAATTTCATCAAGAAAGGACTTTCCCATATTACATCAGGTTACATAAGATAATCAATTTTATCTACTTATAATGTTTGAGAAACTTTAGAATGAATTAATTGTTTTCTTTTCAATTTAACAATACTTGTCGAGGTATGAGATGATCAAAAATTACGCAGCTAGTTCATATAAGGAAATATTATTACAACAAATTAGGGTCCATAGTTCAGTCTGGATAGAATGGCTGCCTGCGGAGCAGTTGGTCGAGGGTTCAAATCCCCCTGGACCCAGATGTAAATCATATAACTCGAATATCAAGGATTAAGATGAGTAAGAGTAACACATGACAAGAGCTACTCATTAGGCATTGAGCTCGCATAATCTTATATAAGTTCTTGTGGGTTTTCCATTATTTGGAACAATTTTATTAATGTAAAATCATGTGAAATTTCATAATCTCTAGATTACTTAATTACTATGATTAAGTTCAGTTTACCAAACCCAATCCACATATCTATTGTTTTAAATTAATCTTGATAGTTACGGTACCATCTGTTACATCAAATCTAGCTCCGGTTATCCCCAAATCCTCAACTATGTACCAAAACACCTTTTCTAAGAAAAGAGACCATTTTCTCCCAACTCCATGATTTATTATGTATGTCAAAGAACCTTCGCTAGATTCACGATCGAATTGCATGTTTGATACATTTAACCATGAATCAAAGAGGTCGAGAATTACTGGTAAAGAATATTCTTTACTCATCATCAATAGTGTTTCTTCATACCCACTTTTCCTAAACTGTTCCGCAAGTCTTTCCATCTGATACTCTGCGAGATTATCAATAATAGGAATTAACAAGCATTTTGGAACAAACATAATTCCAGCCCTTTGTGCCGGAGCGTACCATTTAATGTATGATTTAATAATTTGGTTTGTCAGTGTATTTATTGATACCGTCTTCTGTTCGGACTCTTTGCGTAAATCATCTAACATTTCTTTATCTAACCTTAAAGTAAGAGATTCTGTTTGACGTTTTCGTTTACTCATAAATGCACCTTAACTGAGTGATAGATGCGAATAAAATTCATGCAATTAATTGCAAATGAGTCATATAAAACATTTGTCTCAAATTTTGGTTTATAATTCTAGCTGTGTTAAATACAAATTTCTTTACATTATTAGTGATTATTGTTATGCCAGAGTATTCTGAAGATTGTAAGATAAAAAATCATATTACGTCTTCAGACAGCCAATTTTTGGCAGAAGTCCAAAGCGAAGTTGGATTATCAGATAAGGTTAGATTGAGAACGTCACCGTTTGTCGAAATAAATCCACAATTGGAGACAGACAATTATTCGAAACTTACGAAAGTGAGATATTTTCTGATATGCGAGTCTTGTCTCTGGTGTGCATCTTATATCAAGAACCAAACGTCATTTACTAAATGTCCTCATTGTCATAACGGAAAAATCGATTGGTTGCCAATTGGCGAGGATAAAAACTGGCTTTTCGATTATAGTCATTCTAAAGGTGTTGGATTGAAATTCGCCAATAATATTAGGTGCTGACTGGACATTGAATATAGCATATATGGAATCATCGTCGCATATTGAAGCCAAAACTTGTGGATGTAGAGAAAAGTCTGTGAAGATAGCGTATTCATTCGTTGATACTTATCACAGTTTGTGTCTTGACAAGAAAGACATTATGTTAAGTCAGATACATGCTTGTGAGAGACTATTGAAGTATACTACTGATGAAATGGACAAAAGTGCGGTAATAAAAGAAATAGCAGAACTAAAGATGACCTTGGATTTGCTACCATAAGATAATCTTCATTACATATACCATCTATATTATAGATATCAACGAACATAACGATAGTATAACAAGATTCACGACCCCATGCGGGAGTTACTAATTATTAGTATTAATAAAGTGCATTCTATTCAAATATAAGATTCTTCACTACAGCAGTACCTGAATAGGATCTAAAAGCGAACCTGCTTAACTTGGAACCAAGGATATAAAAGTTCGGGCTTATATGTCTTTAAATACCAATTAATACCAACATATATATAGTATTTTGTCCAAAAACATATTACATGTCATCAAATAAAGAAAAAACCCGAGAAATCGTCAACATTCCTCTCGATGAAACAAAATTAACAGTTAAAAGGACAACAGATGAGGCATTAAAGGAGATTCCACGGTTTACAAAGGCCGTTAACGAATATCAAGAAGAAAGCATTCAAGCCTCAAAAGATATTGCAGATAATTTTCTAGAATCACAAAAAGAGATTATCCATTCGTTCCAATCCTTATGGATTCCGTACATTGAAAATGTACAAAATTCATATTGGTCGTATTGGACTTCTCCAAAAAGGGTTACAGAAAATTATGCCAGAATGGTAAGCAATATTACCGATAGCACAATAGCCTCAACCAGATTAGCAAACAATGCCATATTTTCATCTTTGGAAGCATGGAAAACATCAATACAACACGCAAGAGATAATGCAAAAGAAATTTCACGGCTGAATGCTAATGTCGCAAAGACATTCGAAAATGTAGCAAGAGACAGCTTAAGAGATTATTCAACGAGAGAAGTACATACACATTCAGGACGACAATAAGCGCAATGCAGTGATAGATTAATAAAAATTAATCTATCCATTTTTTCTTTGAGATAATGTTATGGTAGTAACATTAATTTTTTTCCTATTTTTGGTAATTGCCATTGATTAATTTTCTGAGAATTAAGTTAAAATATACATTTTTGCGATTTAAGTCCAAATGTCAGTCTACAAAATTAACATAATCTAATTAATCCAGGGCAGCAATAATGGCAACAAATAATCATTTTGGAGGATATGGACTTGGTACCGTCGATATCTTCAGAGAGAATATGGATATGGAGAATTTATCTTTTGATAAAGTAAACATACAGAAAATAAATCATCAATTAGAACTAGAAAATAAATTCACTACTTGGAAGCCAAACAAAAAAGGAAACTAAACAATGCTATCCGATTTTATATAGCATGGTTCAGAGAGGAATTTAACCCAACTACAGTTTGTATCGTGATGACCAAATGATTACTATTTATTAATTAGTTGCCAATTATGATATTGATTGAATTCGAAACGGAATTTCTGTAGTAATTGTGGTCAAAAAATTGACATTAATGTAGATATTGAAGAATGTCCCAAGTGTCAGATAGCTCTTCATGAGCATTCCAAGCACAAACAGTCGTCACCATCAGTTGTGAAACAGTTACCGTATAAGAGTCCAGGAACGACAGCATTAATAGCCTTTGTAGGCGGACTCTTTGCTTTACCAGGTATAGGTCACATGTACGTTAGAAAAGTGGGAATGGGCGTTGGAATTTTAGTTGGTGGTTTTATACTTTATGCTCTTACTTTTACAATAATAATCTCTGTAACTTCAACTAGAGCTTATGAAGCACAGTATAGTCCAACTGGCAATGCACCACCTCTGGCTTTAGATGTGATGATTATTTTTCTTGTCTTAATAATAGGTTGTATTGTGTTATTCATTTGGCAAATATTCCATGCAAGAAAGTTAGCAAAGAAATTTAATGAATTAGTTAAAACAACATATAAAAAACCATGGTGACTTAGACACCTATAAGAGTAAAGTATATGGAATTGAAGATAAAAAATACTACCCTATTTTAATTGCAGGAATAGGGTTAGCAAAATCGAAGTTGTGTAATCCATATCTTATTGTTCTATCTGTGCATGGAATATTATTCTCCATGTAACTTGACCACATGCACTGACATATTCTGCATTTAAATTCGCCTGGCACACCTGCTGGTTTTATCATTCTTGCCATAGTATAGTTATAACATATCAGGTATAACAATCCTTGCTTATTTTCTACGTGTACCTCAGCCGGAAACCAAAAGAGAGCCAAACAACTTTATCCGATTTAATATAGAATTGTTTGTTTCTTCAAATTAAATTTTAGTGTCACCTTTTTTTGCTTATTGCAACACATGAAATATCAGACTAGTCCCTCTGGACCCATCATATTTCTATTTTTCTCTTAATCTTTTATTCTATATTAGTAATAATAATCTACTTCATATTTGTTCTTGAAATATGGCTAATAAGGTACTATCTATGCACCTGAAATGCCATTTGCAACTAGTACGGAATAGCAACCAAGGCCGCAGTCTTCACAAATCGGTTTTAAGGCCTTACTATCAGAACTACCAATACAACAAGGTTGCTTAATTCTTCCCATATGATCCAAAGAAAGTATCGCCCATGACGGGCATTGAACAGGAGTTGTGCCAATACCTCCCCAATTTCCTTTCATCAAAGATAGCTGCTTCTCACTGTTAATCACAAATTCCGGATATTTTCTCCTAAGGTCTATAAGCTGATCTACCAACTCATTACGTAATCTTCCAAATTCTAACCATAGAGGATCTCCTTTCATAAATGGTGTGTGAAACTGAAATCCTATTTTGTTGACTTTTCCAATCCATTCTTCTGCCAAGTCAATAGCTGTAGAGTAGTTAAGCGTGTTGATAGTCATTGATATCCAAATATCTTTCCAAGCAGGTTTTCCATTCCGAGGAGGGCCTTTAATATACTCTAGAATGTTATTTTTGGTCTTGGCGTAAGAGCCTTCTCCCCTAATAGCATCGTGGGCCTTTTCAGTTCCATCCAATGATATCCAATAGAAGTAAAGCTTTTTGAACCTCTTCAGTGGGAAATAACCATTTGTGACCACACATACCCTTTTAGGCATCTCTTCACAAAATACCTCTATTATTTCTGGTCTCATAGTTGGTTCGCCGCCAACTAGTGTGACAACAAAAAGATTTTGCTTCTTGAATGTTTTTCTGATTGTTTGCCTCCACTCTTCTACGCTTAAATCCTGATTATCCTCCTTCCTATTTAACCACCAGTAGCAATGGGAACAGTGAAGATTACAAATATTGATGATATCGGCCGAGCCGTATAGTGCTGGCTTTGTATGAAAGAACTTGATACCTACATATTTCTTGAATATGCTAGTATACAAGGGTATCTCCCGAACAATATCGGTTATTCCACGACCGTAGACTAGGTCCACCATATGTAATTGTAATGTGGCACTTAACTTATAATTATGCTTTATCTAATTTTTTTAGGTCTTGGTCATCTCATATTCCTAATCACGTCATCTACAACAGTGGATAATTATTTACTAAACTGACGATCAGGAAATGTTAAGGCAGTAAGGAATTCATTATTTTCCCAGGCGGAAGGGGTTCTATACTTTCAAATACTTTGTTTGAATTAACAAAGCAAAATATTGCATCTAACTATACCACGAAGCCTTCATCAAGCAATACACGATTTCTACAATAGTCTACATCAATGAGGTATTATCGCTGCTTCCAAATATCTCAATTAATTATTTTGAAAGAGGTCCTCTTACAGCAATTAATGGTTATCTGTTTTCTTATTTTTGTGGGATTTGCCAATATTATTTTCATAACATTTGCCAATAATTTTCTTGTTACCGATGTTGCTAGTTCCAAATTAAGGAAAGTTATTAAATTGATCTTTCTAACGATCTGACTGATATTTAGAATACTTGCCTACTTATGTGCTCATTTAAAGGTCAATTAGATATTAGTATTTATGCTACCGGTATTGACCTTAGGTGTTTCTTTTTTATAACTGTTTTCCATCAGTTAGTTGGATTTTTCTTATAGTATAATTACGAGAGATGAGTTTTATCACCCATCATTGTTGCCAATTTTAGAATTGATCTCTTTATTAGTATTAAGTATTTTATTGAGAAGTTTGTCCTGATGTTCTGTTCTTGGATTGTTGTATTGATTTCAAAACTTTGTCATCACTTTCATCCAATGCAATGGTGAACCTGAGAGTCTCATCCTGTTTATTAGGGGTTTTCTTCTTCGTGTTATGGATAACACGTTCGACAACGTACCCGATATTAAAATAAAATCTAATATGGGATTAGAACTACATATTCTTCTTAAGCTAGTCTCTGCAACATTCATCTGAACAGAATTCTAGATATCCCTTTACAGTGCTTATATATCGTACGCCGCTAAGCAAGTTGTTGAATTCCTTCCCACATGTAAGACATAAGATATACAAATATTTACATTTTCTATTGTTCATTCTTTAATAAGTGTTATTAACGCTATTACTCAATTACCTATCGTAACTTAAGAAGACCATGTACCTAAAAATCCTAAGTGTAACTGCGACTAAATACAAAGTAGCATATGCAAACAGGGAAATGTTATATTGTACATCATATCATACAAGGAAGAAGATATTTTACGATGGCAACTCTTATGGTTTACAAAAGGAATTCGAAGTTTATAGATTTGTCCGAACTAGTTGAAGAACTAAGTAATTTGGGATTAATTGATACACTGGAAAAATACTATAATAAACCTGTTGAGAAGCAAGCCAAGAGCATAGTAGCAGGGCCTAGTTTCCTGCAATTCTTGAACAGATTATTTCAAATTCAAATTACAACCGGAGATATCATACATTTAGAATCTGGAAATCATAGTAAATACTATATGCTATCAGCAACTGGAACATGGGATGAGATAGTCAAATTACAATAATACATTTGTCAAGAGTAAGAGTGAGTTCAAACAATTCGAGTTTGACACCCTTCATGTGCAATTTTTATTAAAAAGTAATTATTGGTAAAGCCTCTCATTACACTCATGAGGTTTGCCCGAATTCCAATCCAGTGGAATATACTTTCTCGAAATTGACCTATAATTTTCATCAAAGTGTATGACTTGTCCACATCTAAAACATTTTTGATCCTGAAAGCCAGTTTTTCGATTTTTATGTCTGCAAATGTGCAGATTACCATAATCATCGACCGGAACTGCCACACCATTTCTATTTCTAGTATTGTTGTCAAAGCATATTTCCTGTCGGCAGTTATAACACCGTGCTATCATTTTCATTTTTTCATTCTCCTAATAGTTTTGTTGTCAGAATGAGAACGTCACAACTATTATACTAATTAAGATAACGTCTAGGAGATATAAGCCTTTACAAGTGTCAATAGACTGAGTATGTCTGTAAAATAGCTTATGAGATGAATACTGAGAAAAATTAAAACGTTTCCTAAAAATAGTCAATATTTCATCTCTTATTAGGTAAAACCTAAGTTATTAGTCATCTCTGTTTGTTGTAGGAGCAATATTCGTAATATTTTGGAAGTCTATACATATTTTCTAAATCCTTCCATTACTCCAGTTACTGTTGCAGATATTAGATATCCTTAAATGCGTCGAAACTCTATATATAATTGATGTTAAATAAAATTAATCTGCAAAAAGCGTTGGGATACGGTTCTTTATTGTAACCTGTTCAAAGACTTATCCGATACTCTATGAAAGTAAAGATAAGTTTACTGACAAGAGAAATTTCTTGATCTGTAAATCATGTCATTGGTGTGCCACATGCTTGACTAGCCTAACTACTGCAACTAGTTGTCCTTCGTGTGGTAATAATGAAATCGAATCGATGCCTGTATCAGCTTACGAATCTTACAGACTCGTTTATGATTATGTTCATGGTCTGGTCTTGGAATTCTGGTTTGATTCCCATGAGGGTGAACTAGTAAAATGAATATTTCCGAAGCAGAGTCACCGTATGGGATTATGGCTAAAACTTGTGGATGCGAGGATAAGAAGAGAAAAGTAACGTATTCTTTCATTGATAGTTACCATAGTTTATGTCATGATAAGAAGGACATAATATTAGGACAGATTGAAGCATGTGAAAGATTGGTAAAGTACGCAGCAGAATACGGTAGAGATCAGATAGACAGACAAGCTATAGAGAGCGAAATAGATGAATTGAAAATGGTCTTGGACCTAATTCAATAAAAGTATGGATTGATCTATTAGTATCTTTTGATAGCAGAACCGAAAACTTGAATCGTTGCTAGTAGCTGTACTTTTTGCTCTATGCGCTCCTAAAAGTGGTAAAGTCTTAGAGATACTAGTACTGAATGTCACCTAAATGTGGATATCTGATCATGACATATGATAATACTGACAATTGGTGACAGTTAATTCTTTATAATCGTAAATTAGCGTCGGTAGATTTAATAGCATTGGTGTTGTATATGAGTTAGTTTAAGACAAATGCCTATGCTGATGTTAAAATGTAAGAACTGTGGTGAAGTGTTTCCCGGTGTTTATATACCTGAAGATACCAAAAAAGATTCCAAATCAGACACTAATTCTATAACTTCCCATATATGTTCAAGAGGACACAAAAACGATTATTCCTCTGTTGATTATATGGACTGGTCAGGACCTGAAACATTCTGAAAATTAAGCAAAATGCCGTACTAGTCACATATCCTGACGATTTCAGCATGCAGGAGGGAAAAGACTTAGTGGAATCAGTAGGTAATTATAATATAGTAAAGTGCTTTACCCAAAAAGACCTGACGCATAGGCAATATGGCTTGGGATCTGGCAAGGTTGAAGAGATTAAGGAATTTGTTCAAAAGAATGAGTCTGACCAGATTATTGTTGACGAACATATGACACCCAAGCAGATCTATAATTTAGAGAAGACAACAGGCGTAAAGGTAGTAGATAGGGAAAGGCTTATCCTTGACTTGTTTTACACTAGAGCTACTACATCGGAAGCAAAATTACAGATCCAACTCGCAGAAATTAAATATGAGTTACCGCGCATTAGAGAAAACGCGACACTGTTGATAGGTAACGAGAGACCAGGAAAAGGTGGTAGTGGAGAATACATAGTTGACGTAAAATTTAGGGACTTGAAGAGGAGGATGGGATTTATTATAAAAAAGTTGGCAGATGCAAGAAAAAAACGCGAACTTTACCATGATCAGAGAGTTGATAACAAGATGCCAATAGTTTCTCTTGTAGGGTATACAAGTTCAGGAAAGACTACTCTTTTCAACTTGCTTACACTTGAAAGTAAAGAAACATCTGAAAATTTATTTACCACACTTTCAACTACGACTAGGTCTTTTATTATGGGCGGACAGAAACTTTTGCTTACTGATACTGTTGGATTCATTAGAAGACTTCCTACTTATATGATTGACGCCTTTAAGTCTACTCTCGAAGAGTCACTAATGGCAGACATGATTCTCCTGCTAATTGATTCATCCCAGTCAGAGGAAGATATAAAAATAAAATATAATAGCTGTATGAATGTGTTAGAGGAGCTGAATGTAGACAAAGAAAAAATTGTCATAATCTTTTCTAAAATAGATAATGCTGAATTTAATAATATTAAAAGGATTTTCACAGGATTAAACATACTAGACCCAATACAGATATCGCCTAAGACAGGATATGGCATAAATAAACTGAAAAAATTAATATCGCGCAAGATACTAGTAAAGAAAACGCCTCAGGAAATGGTAAATGTAACCACCGCTCTCTGTAATAGATACCCTTAATGACTGGACATTATGCGAGATGAAGCCAATTTTGGACTAATCTATTCTTCCTCTTACATTCATTCTGTTAAATGGAAACTTATTTGTAACGTTCTTACATACAAGAATCAAACCATATCTCAAAATCCAGCCAATGTATTCATTTTCTTCATATTTGGAATAACATTTGTGCTTGCATATCAATTATACCGGAGTTTTCAATGAACACGTCTAAAAAAGTAGTAAAGGTACAGCCCAATATCATGCTAGATCGTTATTAAAACCATTTCGAATTTCCTGTAACCTGCTTGATCTTCGATTTGATAAAATCTGAACAAAATAGTTTGATACGGTTAAAAAAATGATTTGACCTTTCATATAATCAAAAATGATTTGTCTTATATTTCATTCTGAATTGAAATGATTATACTATCTTGTAACAGTATAATTCCACTTATGATAAACCTCTGGCGGTTCCGTAAAATATGTCTGTATTTCATTCAATCTTTCCATAGAGCCTTCACAAGACCGAACATCATGGTAAGACGACTCCGTTCTTATTAATTGCAAAAATGTAAAGATTTCCTTGTTTGTAACACCGTGCTTTACATCATATTCGATCCTCTTACATACTCTGCCTATTTTCCCATATTTGTTATTCAGTCTTATTTCCCACCGCGTTGCATTTTCAGACAGACCTCTCACAAATCTAACAAGAGTTTGTTCCATATGTTTAACATGCCATTCCCTCATGGGGAAACTATTTTGTTTCAAATAACTCAGGGTACTATACTATAACGCCTTATATAATGTAGCGTATTCTATCTGCCTCAAATCATCTATAGTTATTTTTTTAAGCGTCATCTTTATTATGATTTGCTTTCTTCATATCTCGGCCGAGCTTAGTTACCTGTTTTATACTATCAAATCTGGATATCGTCACTGCCAGTTAGTAAGCCGCTTATTGTTGGAGTTGTCTCTCTACCTATACTAAGAGCCCTTTTTCCTTTCCGAAGAATAGTAACACTAAGACCATTATTATTTAGTATCCTGCCTACCTTCTTTGCGGCCTTTATCTTTTCAAATAATCCAACATCGTAATTGTCTTGTTCGGTTCTGCCAAAAACAGTGGGATCTATGATGTCTAGCAATAGTTTATCTTTCTTAAAATCAAGTGCCAGAGCAGTTTTACCTTTCATTTTAATGTTGATTTTCCCAGTTGACCTTTTCACAATATTCGCCAGATTGTTTAATGCTAGAGATCCGTCGTCCTTTACGAAATTGCTCTCCCCTGTCAATATACTAGTCCTGGTCGCAAAAGTTTATTCGATTGTCTTTGACTTATCGCGAAGCTGGGTAGATATCATAAACTTGCCATTAATTTTCCATTTTGCACTGCCTATTTCCTTGCCTTGCGGACCGGTTGCTTTTGGTATATCAATTTGTAAATTCTCGAAATCATAAGTTACCTCCATATCTTTGCCTGTCAACTTATCAACAATGTCTTTGACAATCTCGGACCAAGTCGAGACATTATGCTCTGCATTCTTATCTTTGTCAACTTCTTTCGAAGCCTCTTGTTTCAAACTTTCCATGTTTAATGTATATGCCACATTTTATTTAACGCTTGTGTGGACGGGCGGGATTAAGGAATCGCCCTAAAAACGGTCTTAAAAAATAGGTAAAAAAACAAGAAAAGTAAATAATATATCAAATTAATTTGAGGTCATTTTCAATAATTGTTACTTCAAAGGTAACGTCACAACAAATGTCGCCCCTTTGGAATTTACGTTATTATAGGCTTCGATCTTTCCACCATGCCCCTCAACAATGCTTTTTGCAATATATAATCCAAGTCCAAGTCCTTTCTCAGATTTTGTCTTAAATTTCGAAAATAAGTGTGGAATTATTTCTGGGTTTATACCTGGACCACTATCCTTTATCTTAATAATTGCTTCATTAGTTTTGTCTCTCCGCTCGGCAGATATAGTGATCGTACCGTGCTGTGTAAATTTTAATGCATTATTTAGTAAGTTTGCAAGCACCTCAAATATCTTTTCTTTATCAGCGAAAATAGTAATTTTTTCAAGCGGTGTGAATTCAATTCTATCTTTATCGATTTTATGCAAATCTACTTGTTGCTTAACATCGTTTATCATATTTACAATCTTTAGGTTTAAATCAAAACTAGTCTTGTTAAGTTTTAAAGTCTGAGACTCTATTCTTGCAATACTCAACATATTTGTCACAAGAGAATAGAGTCTTTCGGCATTTCGTGATATAGCCTCTTCATATTGTTTATTTCTTTCGGGGAGAGCCTTGAGCAATTCGGAATAGCCTATAATGGATTGAGATGGTGTCCTTAACTCATGTGCAGCAAGATTGATAAATTCCTTTTCCATTTGGTCATGTTCTTGCAATTTTTCATAAGCGTAAATTAGATTTCTGTTTGCTTCTTTTAATGATTCATGTAGATCTGCCTGTCTCCAGAGGGTATCAAATATAAAACTGTAGGATTCTGTACGGGATTTGCTATTATGATAAGTAGCAAAACCCACTGCGTCTATAAAATTTTCTTTATTGTCATCCTTTATATCTATTATGAATAACAATCTTCTGTCTGCAATCAAAAATGTAGTTTTTATCATATGCGTCTGTCGAATAGCTGGGATGATTGATTTTACTCTAAACTTTGGGTTCATTCCTGATTCAATATGAGGAAACTTGGCTAGAATTGTATCATTCTCATTAGTAGGAATAATTAAATTAACATTAACGTTCCTTTTCTTTGCAGCTTCCGCTAACAAAGTTATTATTCCTCCTCTGTAATTTCTTTGCAGTGCATTTTTTGTTGCTATTATGAGGGATATCTCAAAATTTGCAGAATTTATGAGGTTTGCATAAGTTCTTCTAATTTCAACTGGATCGGATAACACCTTAACCTCTTCAGGCTCTACTCCTAGTTCTAAGCTCGAGATTCTGTCTCGATGAGTAGTAGCGTTATTCCACAGGTTTTTAAACATAAAATTCTGTTGTTCCACCATTTTTTGTTCATCGCTAT
>Ga0209898_1000025_pt1 | contig 25814 bp, 21 predicted proteins | sample GWRWN2_50_60_FD_187225 | JGI IMG/M metagenome (GOLD analysis project Ga0209898, IMG submission 187225) | Riverbed sediment microbial communities from areas with no vegetation in Columbia River, Washington, USA - GW-RW N2_50_60 (SPAdes)... | ecosystem: Environmental > Aquatic > Freshwater > River...
AAGTAATCAATCAGATAGAAAACTTCTGGCCAAGAATCCTGGAGTAGAAAAGATAGACGGGAAATGGTACTCAGTAAAGATTGCAAGATCGAATAGTTCTATCAATGTATTTTTGGACGATGTGCCAGAAATTCAAGTATCAAGCCCTCTTACTGGGATGCACAATGAAAGTATCTCTAGAATAGGACTAACTACTTTGTTCAATAATGTTGAATTTGGACCACTAAAGATAGCAAGGGTCGACACAGTTCCATCGCAAAGCTACAATGATACAAGGTATTATGGTTTCTACTACCCTCTAAGTCTTCTTGCTTTATCCGAAACACCCTATGATATTTTTAACGATGATGATTTGTCAGCATTTTCAAAGGATATAATCGTAATTTCTGATCCGTTGAATATCGATGAGGATAGATTCAACATATATTTAAATTACGTGCGTGCTGGAGGCACATTAGTTATAATAAATTCAAATAATAATTTTAGCAGCTCATTTCCTCAACTATTTTCATTAAAATCTAATTATGGCAAGACAGAAGAGTTTACAAGTATAGATGGTAAGAAAAATCAAAATGGTTTGGTAAATGTTACTGGACTTGTAAAGAGATTTGAATTGCAACCAAGTTCAGATGTCAATATAATAGCTACATATAAAAACAAGAATAACCAGACAATTGCTCCCTTTGCCATTGAGAAAACGTTTCCTAACCAGGGAAGAATCGTATTCTTAAATGCCGGAGGATATTACAACGCAATATCGGCTTCGCCAACGCAATACTTCCTATCTCTGGGAAATTTTTCAGAGATATTAGGATTTAAAAAAGATGCGGGTAAACTAGCTTCCCTGTCTTCGGTTGACAAGGCAACTTCAAATGGGTTTATTCGTAATATGGACCTTAGAGGCAACATAACATTGAACAGCTCATCTTTATTACTAGCTGACGGGACTAGCTATCCTTATCCCATAAATGCATGGCGTATTGATATATTTAATAAAACTAACTCACCTCCTATTACCTTAAACAATGTTTCACTAAAAAATCTCAATGTAATAGGTCGGTATAATGCAAGTATTAATTTTATGGGTAAAATTGAGCTACCCGATTCGATGTCTGACCGTAGTTATATCGGTGTATCGATACCTACTGATTTCAATATGACCATAAGTTTGTATCCACAAGGACTTAGTTACATTGAAATGGTTACTGAGAACGGTACTTCAACTAATTCTATTAAGGTTAATGGTGAGTCTAAAATAGAATTTCATAAAATTAGACCTTATGCTCCGTTGAAATATATACCTCTATTGCTGAAAAATCCTGAAATCAAAATTAATGGAGAAACAAACATTAGTAATGGGCTCCAGAACGGATTACTTACCAGGAGGGGTTCATTAAACACAGGTTCTCCGCTAGAAATAAATGGACAATTAAATACAAAATTTGGATTCGTCGATAATTATAAACAATTTTATAAGAATGGATCTCTAATTAATTATATAACATATCTTCAATCGGTAACGATGAATAATACCATTAGCGAACACAAGGAGCCCTTAAAACTACCTGCCAACTTCGGTTCGCTTTTAGAGGATCACGAATTGGATATGGCTTTACGAAATGCCATAGCCTCCCCTAGTAATATTATATTCGCGCTAGTCTTAAGCTTAGTAACCATAATTGCAGTAAAAATAATTCAGAAAAACAAAAGCACATAGATATTGCCAGTTACGTCTCTGCAGCTCTATCCATCAGCAATTAAAGCCAGCATTGTTGACAAATCTTTATATGTTAAATAAAGGTAACGGACTTACAAATCAAATTATAAATATCGTTTATCCTTTTTCTAATGAATACTTTGTGTGATTTGTTCTAAGATTTTCGGTGTAATTATTTCCTTCTTTTCATTGTAGTTATAACTATAGTTCTGTATGTTACTCAAATTTGCCCGTTGTTTCTATTTCTATTACAAAAGACTACTGACTAGGAGGAGCTATCTCTCTAACACTTAGGTACTTAAAGTCAACATCAGTTGCCGTATCCCACCTGAAGGTAGTAATTGGACCACCCCAAGTTATTCTCTGATCAGGTGCACCGTTACAAAAGCCTCCTTCTGTACCCCATCCGCCTCTGTCTACATTCTCGTCGACTTTTACAAACATGCCATTGTTACTTTTGTCAAGCCATAATTGTGTTTTTACTACCGTCTTACCATTTTCCTGAAAGTTATAAACTACAAACTTGATTCCGACCCATTTGTCTTCTATTGAACCCGTTGCAGATTTAAGACTTGTAAAAACATAGCTCACATGCCACTGTTCTTTTGCAAATCGTACCTTTCCAGAAAAAAACACGTCACCTTTCATAGAAGAACCTTCACATCCCCGCTGTGTACCATCTCCGGTATGCCTACCTCCTCTTCCATTTGGCGAAAAATTATCATCGTTTGGAGAGGTATTTACTTTTACATACTGGGTCATTTCAAAATTTCTCCAGTCGTTGGGTGCCAGCATATATCCCTTTGATGCAATTTGACTGTGATCCAACGTAGGAATGTCGTCCTGGTCATACCCCGTTGATGTATAAACAGCCATGCGTACTTGAGTTGACTTCATCTTCCATGAGCCGTCAGGATTTTTTGTAATCGTGTTTTGAGGATTAAACCTACTGTCTCCAAGCGGATTATTCATATCCATGAACCATTGTTCTCCACCGCTCTTTGTTGAATACAATTTTAATATTCCAAATTTATCGCTTGATGAAAAGATATCTAATTCTGTTATAGACGCCGCTTTATTTACCGTGTTACCATTTACAGTTACTTTTACGTACCTGGCATTTGTTAAAGGAATGCTATATTTTTCTGAGTTTAACGTGGTGCCACTGCTTTTGGTACTTAATTTGGTAGTAAAGGTAACTCCATCAGTAGATGTGGCTATAACAAAACTATACTGACGTTCATTTCCTTTGTACCAAGCAATGTTAACATTACAAATATTTTTCTTAGTTGACCCAAAATCAGCACGAATCCATGAACCAATGTCTACATCGGCCCATCTCGTATTAAAATTGTTATCAAGAACATTTGAGGGTAAATGCCCATCATTGCCATTATCAGTTACTTTTGAGATGGGAACATTACTGCACGATAAAGCACTAGCATTGTCGACAAATTTAAAATTAAATTGAGATGAAGAAAACACCAATATTGTAAACAACAAAAGGATAAGAAAAAGCCTTAACAAATCATTTTTATTATAAAACAAAAAAATACCTTTAAAATCCATTTTCTGTACCCTATTCTAACGCACTATTTAATAAGAATTATTGCTCTTTGAGCAATTGAACACTAATCATCAGCTAATCGATCGTATCCTTTATATGTGCTCTTTCTAAAGAATCAACACTAATAGAAATAACATGAGCCATTACTGCAAAAAAGAACACTGACAAATAGAACGATTATCATCAATTTCTGTTTTCTTTTTCAAGTTACATGAATGTCATATATCATCTCGCTCTCTTTCAGGACTTCTGCTTGCATGTTCTTATCATTCTCTTATCCTTTCAAAATCATCCTGATCTGCCTTAGGCTTCATAATAATTTTATTACAAAGATCTGAACGTTTTAGTCGAGTGTCAAGAAGCAGGAGGCATAGTAAAACATACAAAAAAATGGACGATGCTGACTTGAAGTTTTTCTTGGAATTAGATGAAAAATATAAGTTTTTAGTGAACGAGAAGAAAATAGAAAAAACTGATGGATTTTTAGTAGTCGAATGATTCCTCAGGATCAAAACATAGAAAATGGATACCTACCTAAAACTGGCGACCAAATGATGTTTGGGGTACCTGGGTAACTGGAAAGCCAAAGCGATGGTATGAAATACACCCTGCCTGGGAGGTTTTTAATGAGTTAAGCAGCTAAAAAACTTAGAATTTTGCTCAAAAATCATGGTATAAATACTTTTGTTCTTCGTATTCGCAATATATTTTAGTGAGTAAACATCAAAAATACGAGATGAATTCAACCAAATTCTTATGTACAAGCATACTAGCACTAGCTGTCTCGCTGTCGGTTTTGCTTACCCTATCTATCGTTGATCAGGTAAATGCAGCAAAATATCCGTATAAGGCACAATTAAGTGGTAAAAACGAGGTACCTCCTGTTGAATCTAGCGCAACCGGTGAGGCTGAGTTTACTGTACCAGCTAACGGAACCATGAAGTATAGAGTCAATATCACAGGAATATCCAATGCTTCAGCAGCACACATTCATGCAGGAGCCGAAGGAGAAAACGGTGACATAGTTGCCGACCTTCTGAACACTCCTACAAGTAAAAATAAAGATACTGCTTATGGCATGATATTCAGGGGAAATATAAGTGACTCAAGTCTTAAAGGCCCAATGCAAGGTAAGACCTTAGATGACTTGGCTGCTGAGATGGATTCAGGCAAGACATATGCAAACGTCCATACTGCAGAGCATCCAGATGGTGAAGTTAGGGGCCAGTTGAGCAATGTGGACAAGCCAGGAGCAGGTTCCACCAATGCTACCAATTCAACTGTTGGATTTTCAACTCTTACGGAGTAATCCAACTTTACTTTTATTTTTATTTCTATAATTAAGCAAGCATAATCGAATAATTAATCCGGTAAGAAATTTTTTCTCATTCAATTAGGTGTTACTTCTTTGCTGGTCCAATGACGGAAAGATGGAAAAATAGCTAAGGTTGAAATTGGTCTTTTGTTAAATTTTTTGTATGAAGTTACTCCATTCAAACGCTAAGTCTATTTTCCAGGCAGACATCGTCATAATAGGTGTTCCTGACGAATCAAGATCTCATGCGAAGAGAAAGGGCGCAAGTAAGGGACCTGATAGCTTAAGAATTGCATCAAATACTTATGAATTTTTTGAAAGAGGAGGAAAAATAATCCCAATATGCCCTATGAAAGGAACTCTTGAAAATAAGAAAATTCTTGATTTTGGTAATATAACAAGAGAAGATCTATACAGGTTGGTATTTGATATAGTGTCTGCAAAAAAATTACCCATAACTATTGGAGGAGATCATTCTATTACGACGCTTATACTTCAGGCAATACACGAAGCGCTTGAAGGGGAAAAAATATCTCTCCTTTATTTCGACGCTCATCCCGATTTTGTTTCTTCAACAAGGAACTATTACGGTTCCGTAATTACAGATTCATTTGATTATATCAATTTTACAAAAAGTATGCTCATTGGAACTCGAGCAGCGGAATTTGAGGAATTAGAAAATGCATCAAAGCATAGATTGGAAATAATTACCCCGTTAGATATTCTGGAATTGGGTATAAACTCTACAGTAAAGAAAATGATCTCAAAATGCGCATCAAGTAAAGTATATTTATCAATTGACTTGGATTGTATGGACCCAGGAGTTGCACCCGGCGTATCCGTTCCAGCCCCTGGGGGACTTTTTCCTCTGGACTTGATATATATGGTAAAAAAAATCAGTGAGAATTTACAAATTATTGGAATGGACATCGTGGAATTATCACCTGATTACGATCTAAACCAAAATACAGCAAATCATGCTTCTAGAATTCTTATGGAAATGATCTCTTCTATTAGTATCCATATCTAAAATATAGAATCTAATTCCTACTGTAAACTGATAGGATAGTCAACTTTCAGGCATAAAATTTGTCGGGGCCATTTACATTAAAATTGGTGAATCAGGATAAGTTTAGTCTAAACATTTGTCATAATTAAGATTTTTAAAAGAGCATCGTAATGAAGGTGGATATAAAATAATAAGAATATTGGTGGGTCGAATTCTATAAAAATCTAATTAATTGATAATGAATTTGTTAAAAGAAAATATTGAAGTCAGATATCATTTAATGATGATTTGGTTCGTTTAGTGGAATGTTTGAGAGCCATATCAAATATAAATTATTTTTTCCACCATTATCTTTAATAGAAAATAAATTTGCTGATTGATTTTTTGCGAGCTTTAAGAATTCCTTTATTTCACTGTCATTGGGCATAATTTGTGATTCGGCTAACACTTTGTGAATCCAATGTATTTCTTCATAATTTTTGGGAATTTCTACATTTTTCGTATCCGTCAACCTCACTTATTTTATTGCCAATCCTTTATCAACATTTTCAGCTGTAAGATTTGGTTTACCAAACTGTTCAGAAATATTTCTGTAAGTGTCTATTTCATTTTTTGACAGAGGGCGAATCTTCTTCATTGCTTCTTCAAAATGTTTCATATGTATCTTTAGCTCTCCTTTAGCACGGTCTGCCTGTTTTGGATCTTTATATTTTGCTATATGTTCTCGGAGTGCAAGCATTACTGCAGCAGATGCCAGGGCGGCTATGTCTGCTCCTGTATATCCTTCTGTCTGATTTGCAAGCGATACAATATCGACATCGTCCGCTAGAGGCTTTTTTGATGTATGTATCTTAAAAATTTGAATCCTTGATTCCTTACTTGGTGGGGGGACGTAGAGTAACCTATCAAATCTGCCTGGTCTCAGTAAGGCGGCATCAATTATATCAGGTCTATTGGTGGCCCCTATAATTATAACATTCGTTAATACCTCCAACCCATCAAGCTCTGTCAGCAATTGACTGATTACTCTTTCCGTCACGTGTGAATCACTACCAAGAGCACCCCTCGCCGGAGCTATAGCATCAATTTCATCAAAAAATACTATGCATGGAGCAGCCTGTCTTGCTTTTCTAAAAACTTCACGTACACCCTTTTCTGATTCTCCCACCCATTTTGAAAGCAGTTCTGGACCTTTTATGCTGATAAAATTTGCTTCACTTTCGTGGGCAGCTGCCTTCGCCATCAAAGTTTTTCCTGTGCCAGGAGGTCCATAAAGAAGTATCCCCTTAGGAGGTGTGGCGTCAGAATGGTCAAATAATCCCTGATATTTCAATGGCCATTCTACCGCCTCCTGAAGCTCCTGTTTGACTTCAGCAAGACCTCCTATATCAGTCCAATTGACATTTGGGACCTCAACAAAAACTTCACGCAGGGCGGAGGGTTCTATTTCCTTTATGACACTCAGAAAATCATCCATTGTAACTACAATTTTCTTGAGTTTGTCAGACGGGATGTTCTCTGTTGTGAGATCTATTTCAGGCAATACCCTTCTGAGGCCCCTTATTGCAGCCTCCTTTGCGACAGCCTGTAAGTCGGCCCCTACAAAACCATGTGACATGTTAGCAATAACGCCAAGATCTACATCTTTTTCCAGAGGCATCCCTCTGGTATGTATCTGAAGAATCTCCAATCTACCTTCCCTATCAGGAACGCCTATCTCAATTTCTCTATCAAATCTACCCGGTCTTCTGAGCGCAGGGTCTATTGCATTTACTCTATTAGTGGCTCCTATCACGACAACCTTACCCCTTGATGACATTCCATCCATCAATGAAAGAAGCTGGGCCACAACCCTTCTTTCTACTTCTCCGGACACCTCTTCTCTTTTTGGAGCGATTGAATCAATTTCATCTATAAAAATTATCGCAGGTGCCTTTTCTTCAGCGTTCTTAAATATCTCTCTTAATCTCTCCTCTGATTCACCGTAGTATTTACTCATTATTTCAGGACCCCCAATGGTATAGAAATTTGCGTTGGTCTCATGTGCGACGGCTTTTGCAAGCAATGTCTTACCTGTGCCAGGAGGGCCATGCAGTAAGACACCTTTTGGAGCTTCAACACCCAACCTTTTAAAAAGCTCAGGATGCCTCAGTGGCAGCTCAATCATTTCCCTTAAGCGCGAAACCTGGTTTTTTATTCCACCAATATCTTCATATGATATTGACGGGACTCCACCTTCTTTTGCAACTTGTACTGCTTTTTGACTTTCTTCTGATACGGTTAATTCAGTAGAGTCATCAATTAACACTGGACCTGAAGGTTTTGTAGAGATAACTACAAGGTCGACCCTTTGTCCCATTATGCTCAAGGGGAGAATATCTCCTGTACTTAGGAGACTTCCTAAAAGATATTCTTTTAGATATCCTTCAGCACCAACAATGCGGAGAGGCTCTGTTGGTGCCAGTGTTACGTTCAAAGCATTTTTGGATTGGACCTTCTTTATTTCAACAGAATCGTTAATTCCTACATCTAACCTGTTCCGAAGATGACCGTCTATCCTTACCAGGCCTTTGCCCCTATCTTTTTCCCTTGCAGGCCAGCTTAGTACAGTCGTTTTTTTTCCCATCGATGAAATCTCCAAGGCGTCACCTGCAGATAACTGCAGTTGGTTAGCGACCTCTGGGTCCACTCTAGCAATCTTTCGTCCCACATCGGATTGCTCTGCTTCGGCGACCCTTAGACTTATATTATTATTGTTATTAGTTGACTCCTTTTTATGACCACTCAATTAGAATCAAATTTAATACGGATACATAATATTTAACAATGATTTATTACAAAAAAAGTTCCATTATGTCTAACTATTCTTCATGGCTATTTGCAACTGATATATGTAAGAAATTAATTATATGACTGTATTCAGAAATACTTAAAACTAAAAATATTGGAATTAATGGTTGACAATTGGAAGAGGTTCTTCTCACCGTATAGACGATTGGTAACGGCTTGATTTATCTAAAAATTGCAACTATAATGGAATGGCTCGTACAACATTTTTGAAAAAATAGTATGAGTGAATTGATATTGATATTATGATTCCATTATGATTCTATTCTCTCAAAAAGGGAGATATCATATATGAACCGCAATTTTTTGAAAATGTACAGGCAGGAATTTCGATCGAATGTACGTCCCTCAAAAATGACACATTCTGCGGGATTGTTAATATTTTTTCCACATAATGCACATCTTTTGAGCATACTTTTATTTGATGCGAATTGTATAAAAGTATTATATACATAGTCATTCCCAATGCCTAATTTCTACAATATATAAGATGCCAGAACTATCTACCACATGATTGTCTCACAGACCATTGGAAAGAAGGATTGTACTTATGATTTCTTCTATAGTTGTAGCCGCGATAATATTTTCTGTTTTAACCTATCAGTACTATATGAGAAATTCAAGTGAGGTTCAGAATATTGCTATTGAACAGATTCAGAATACCACATTGGTCAAGGTTTCCGATCTCACTCATCTACTTAGAAATGAGCTGGATTTAATTACTGTCAACCTAGAACTACTCTCCTCATCTCCAGAATTTATAGCTCAACGTAAAGAAGTAGGTAAAATCATGTTGAATGCTGCTCAAAAAACGACCGCAAATGTAGTTGACTTTTATAATTGGGTCGATAGTAATGGAACAACCATTTGGTCAAGCTCATATGCAAATAATACAGCGGATGTAAAGTTTAAGGAATTTTCTACTGCATCTCAGCTTTACTTTGGAAGAGTTAAAGATACACTAGCGCCAGTTTATAGCAATAGACTTAGATTAATAGATGGTCAATCGGGAATTTTGATAATCTATCCGATAATTGATACTCAAAATCAGACCCTAATTAAAAATAATAATACCAATAAAGGATTTAAAGGGGCTATTTTGGCTGGAATTAGCTCCCATAGTTTAAATAAATTTTTGGAGAACCAAATATCTCCTCTGTCCTCAGCAAACATATCGCTTGTTGACTCGAATGGTACAATGATTCTTACAGATATTCCTAAATTAATCAATGCTAATATATTTGATAAAAAGTTCAACTCATTGACAGAACGATCCGTTGCTGATAACAAAAGAGGGAGAACCATGATAGAAGTAATGAGATCGGCTATATTAAATCCGAAAACAGGTTCTACTGATATAGTATCAGGAGGCAAAGACCTTACAATTTCTTATGCACCGGTACTATCAAATGGAATACACTATTTTACCGCTATTTTGATATTACCGCACACCCTGGCATCCTCATTAAAAGATCTTGTAGTACAACAGAGGAATTTCGCTATAGTTGCAATAGTAATTATCGTCCTAAGTTCTATTGGTATTTTTTTTGTGATCACTTATTGGAACAAGGGATTAAGGAAAGTCGTATATATTCAGACTAAAGAACTACAAGAAACAACCGAAAAACTGACGTACCATGATAAACTTCAAAAAGAATTTATAGACATTGCTGCTCATGAGTTTAGAACACCAATTCAATCAGTACTAGGTTATTCTGAGATGATTCATTCAAATCTGAAAAATTTTGAACAATATTTTGATAAAATAATTAGGAATGCAAGAAGATTGGAGAAATTAACAGAAGACATACTTGACGTATCGAGGATAGAAAGTAAAAATTTGCAATTATCCAAGTCAGATTTTGATCTGAATCAGACGATAAAGCAGGTAATTGAAGATCATCAAAAGGAGGCTCTGGATAAAGAGATAAAAATGGTCTTTGAATCTAAAAAGAACGTTCCCCCTACAATATATGCAGATGAGGCGAGGTTACAGCAAGTTATTAACAACCTATTGTCTAATGCAATTAATTTTACCAAAAATGGAACTATTACTATAACAACTTATACAGCTCAAGTCGATACCAATGCTGAAAATAACGAACCGGGTAAAGAGTCGATTGTAGTCGAAATAAAAGATACTGGTACAGGTATAAATCCAGAAATGCTTCCTCGACTGTTTGAAAAATTTGCAACTAGATCCGAATCTGGAACTGGATTGGGCTTGTATATTTCAAAGAGTATTGTGGATAGCCATGGCGGAAAAATATGGGCGTACAACAATCGAGATGGAAAGGGTGCAACTTTTACTTTTACACTTCCAATTTATCAGAAAAATGTTAAAAAATAGAGGAGTTTTATTTCCTAATCGTTCTTAGAAAACAAAAATAAATTGTGGAGCAGGACGTATTTTTACAATAGAACAGTACAAAAATTTTCATGGTGTTGCTTGACTTTACAATGAACATCAACTCAATAGAATAATACCTAATTCCACTAATTTTTCAGCTAACGGCTGCAATTAGGAAACCATAATCCAGATAATTGATAATATTTGTTATACCTCTAAGGAAATCTTTTATGGGTCAATATCGCAATGGTTCTGTTGAAGCGTAATCTTGTAATGTTGGTAGATGATGAAATCGACATTACAAGCTTGTTTACTGAAGTTTTAACAATGAACGGTATTAAGGTTAAGGCTTTTTCAAATCCAAAAGAAGCCTTAAGAGATTTTGAGCTAAATCATGATTCTTATAACTTGGTGATTTCTGATATTAGAATGAGTCCAATGTCAGGTGTCGAATTCATCAGGAAACTCAGAGAAATTGATTCAAACATAAAGGTAATTCTAATGACGGCTTTCGAAATAGAGGGAAATCAACTTACTGAGATCGATACCGATGAATTCTTCAACAAACCCATTAGGATGAATGATCTAGTTCAAATTGTAAAAAAATATGTTGACTAGAATGGCATATTAAATTTAGAAATTAAAAAAAGCTATTTTTATCTGGAAATTAGAATTTGAAACCATATTCAGATTCCAATAGATTTTTTCTGAGGTACGAATCGATGTTTTTCATCACAGCCGGGTTGCCCTCGATGTGTTTAATTAATCTAGAATCAGTATATTGTATATCACGGTATTTTATACTACCGTCGAATGAATAATAATCAAATTCTATTGTCAGAATCCCTGATATTAGGTCGTTATTTTCTTTGATATTAAATGCCATTAAATGACTAAGTTTCATTGGTCGTACGGTTTTTCCAAGTGACTGATTATTTCTACTAAAACGAGGAGAGGCATATTTTTGAGCACAGCTACCATGGCTAAAATATTCTCTATGCATACCTTGTAAGGCGTCACATAGGTTTTAAACATTGGTGTTTAAGGTTTTAATTTTAATTCTAAATCTACACCGAGTTTTAACAAGTTTAAATATTTTGTTATAAAGTCAGCATTGATGGTCTATTTAATACTAAGTAATAAAGAAAAACAAGATATTTATGAGTTAGGCCCTTGGTGGTGGGATTAAAAAGGTTGGCAATTCATGGATTTACTAAAGATAAAATACTTAACACAACAGTGAGCAATCTGGCTGAAACTCTTTGCATCGATGATTATCTAGGTCTTAATATTTACAACTCGGCAAAAGAATAAGTGGATGCAGTAACATATCAGGTCGTTAAGATAACTAGTTACTATCCTAAGATATCAAAATAACTTATTATTAAATGAGATTCAGATTACATAGGCATTAAATTATTCTAGAAATTAAGGTCTGTTCACATAATTAGTTCCACATAATATTCTCAAATAAATGTTCTTTTATACAATACAATCAGTCTTTACATTATACTATCTAATAAAATGGAATTGTAAGAGTTAAAATGAGCACCAGTTAATTAAGCCTTCGCTTTTAATCGAAGACTATTATATAAATCATTTTAAAAAGACATTTTTCTTATTAATGATTAATATTTGGCTTCAGACACAATATATGTGATTAATATGAAAAACCCAGAATTGAGACAAAACACTGATAAATCATGTTGAGAATAGTATAGTGAGTATCTTTTGAATTATTATATACATTATACCGTTAGTTGGAGGAAAAAATGTGTGGAATAGCCGGCATCCTAAATAAAAATAACGAGGGTGTAACAGAGGACCTTATCCTCATGCTATCTTGTATGCATACTCGTGGCCCTGATGGGGTTGCAATACAAGTTGGACAAAATGAACCCAATTCTTTGGAATCATCTGAATCGTCCGTCCCTTATATTGATGGAAGGTTTGGACTAGGTCATGTCAGATTAGCAATAGTCGGTGGTCAATTAGGGAGACAACCCTTCACAAGCTGTGATGGAAGACTAACTTTAGAACATAACGGCGAGATATATAATTATAAACAAATAAGAAATAGATTGAGTACTGACCATGATTTTGTTAGTACATCGGACAGCGAAGTCATACTTCACTTCCTGGAAGAAAAATTAGCCCAGTCAGGAAGCTTATTGGAAGCAATAAGAAAAATGGCAAGAATTTTGGATGGGGTATATAGTATTGCGGTAAAAGATCATAAGACAGGGGAAATAGGTCTGGTCAGAGATTTGTTAGGAGTAAGGCAGCTTTACTACAGCGAGGATTCTGAACAAGTAACATTTGCGTCTGAACAAAAAGCAATTTGGCTTTTAGGAGGAAATAAATCAGTCAGGAGGGTAATGCCGGGTCATGCTGTAATAATAACTAATAAAGGTAATTTAAGAGAATATAGAATTGCAGAGCCTCCGAGGACGTTGGATTCTAATATGAGCAGTTTTCGATACAACACCCTTGAAGGAGCTATTAGAGCATATAAAAGAGCATTGATGCTATCAATGAAAAAACGTACACAGGGACTTGATAGAATAGGAATAATATTTTCAGGGGGGATAGACAGTGTCCTCGTAGCATGGCTAGCCAAAGATTTGGTTAAGGAGGTAATATGTTATAATGCTGGTACACTTGACTCTTCAGATATTCTATTTGCAGATAAAGTAGCCAAGGAACTTCAGCTGACACTTAAAGTAAACGTTATAACGAAACGTAGTACTCAGGAAATGTTACCTAAAATAATTCATGCAATTGAAGAGAGGGATGCATTGCAAGTTGAAGTCGCACTACCTATATACTCCGCAATGGCTTTGGCTAAAAAAGATAATGTTAAAGTAGTAATTTCTGGCCAAGGAACAGATGAAATATTTGGAGGTTATTCATGGTATCCAAGTATAGTTGCAAAAGAAGGATATTCGTCTCTTCGAAATCACATGATAGAAGATCTTTTTTTACTCTATAAAGAAACATTAGAAAGAGAAGATAAAACTACTATGGCACATGGAATAGAAATGAGGGAACCTTATTTAGACAAACAAGTCATCAAAACCGCTTTTGATATCAATCCAAAACTTAATGTGAGGGGACCGAACGATCAGCTTGGAAAATACGTTCACAGAAAATTGGCAGATGAATTAGGGATCCCAAAGGAGATAGCATACAGAAATAAAGCAGCTGCCCAACATGGATCAGGGATACATTTTATTATTGATGAGATAGCAAGAGAAAACAATTTTGATGAAAGTAGAATCTCTTCTAGTTACTTGGATGAACTTAAAAATAGAGAGTTATTGGGAAGTTCACAACGGTACGGATTTAGATATGGAAATAAAGAATTATGGCTGACGTCTCCGCATATTCAGATGTATTTGGATAAGATATTTGAGACAGTTTTTGGAAAATCAAGCACATTTATCGATACCTCTGAGGAAGACAATTTATTGACCAATAGAATAATAAAGAAAATCTAACTCTGTTACATCAGAGATATTGCTAACAAATTTTAATTTACTGCCTGTTACTGAAATAGTATTAAGAAACAACTGAGTGGTACGTCTAGTTTTTGTTCACAATATTGAGAATGGAACTTTCCAATTGAGCAAGTCTCAATGGTTTTATCAAGACTTCTACTCGTTTGTTGTCAAAAATCGAATTTTTTGCAATCTCTTTCTTTACGGTTTCATATGCGGTAACAATTAGAATAGCTGCCAATGGATATTTATTTAAAATTTCAATTGCGGCATCAATTCCATTCTTGCCGTTAGGTAACTTATAGTCGATTATCGCTACATCAGGTTGTATTCTATCATAATCTGACATGATTTCATTTGCAGTGGTGGAAGTGGCAAGTATTTTATGCCCTCTGCTCAAAAGATAATCCTTGTAGAGCAAGAGGATATCCTGTTCATCTTCAATAATCATTATCTTGAATTGTTTTTTTTCTTTCTTAACCATTAGTACGTCTTGTGTTGTGTAATGGATAATATTACTTTAATGTCGCTACAATAGTAAAAGTAATATTACATCCTCAGGTGTGTGTGTGGGAGTACTCAATTTTATTGACTGTTGGAACAGAATAAATATCAATGTCAACGACAACTTCGATAACCTAGCAACCGCTCTGATATCATTTATCGGTCATCATCTATCATTAGGTCCATTCGGGATATTCGGAAAGATTTTTTTAATATCTAAGAATCTTTTTCTTAGCGTTACTACACTTACGTTGCCTGCTAATGATATCCTAGATTGGCTTGTCTTTTCTCCTTTCTCCAGGCATGCCCCGTACAATACAGCTACTGCAATAGCACATGGATCCTTTCCAAAGGAAATAGGATCATCTTTTATCGTAGACATCATATGTATGGCGTGTCTAAGGGTCTTTTCACTGATCCCTGCATTGTTAGATATCCTGGCCAAATGAGAAGTAGAATCTATTGAAGGAAGGCGAATCTTGAGTCTTCTTACCAGTAGCCTATAGCATTTTCCAGCAAAGATCTTGTCCGCATCTGATATCTCAGCGATTTCTTCAATAGTTCTTGGTATATTCATCTCTCTACATGAAACATATACACACGCAACAACGAAACCCTTTATGGATCTGCCTTTTATTAGATTTTGATCCAAGATCTTTCTATAGTAATATGCTGATTTTTCTATTATGGTCTCACTCAACGAAAGCTTATCTTTTATTCTTATGAGGACAGCAAAAGCATTTTTAAGATTTCTATGATAGCTTCTATTATTGTTAGATACCTTATTCCAGCGTCTCATCCTCTGTATTGCTGAACGCTGATCCACTCTTATTGCAACTCCATCGGCATCCACGTTTGAATAAGAAATCATTGTAGATAGATTCTTATCATGATGAGCCAATGATGATGGTGTACCTAAATTCATGTTACTTAGATTAGTATTAGTATCTAGTAATGGATCAACATATTCTCTCTCTACCGAAAGAACGATCCCACAGCTACTACAAATTTTTTCTCCAGTACCGTGGTCAAAAACAATACTTTCACTCTTACAATCATTGCATTCTAAATTTTCTTTATCATTTGCATCCGTCTCCGTTTTACGAAGTTCTTTTGGAATATCATTCAATACAAAACTCATAATCAAATCTCTGTATCATTTTGTTATTAAGCAGTAAGTATACACATACGGGAGAGTGTCACAATTTGTGTTGCGAAGTAACACAAATGGTTACAAAACAACACGTTTAAGTTTGAGGCGGGTGTATGAATAATGTGCCTACATCTACTACAAGGTCATTTCGTGTCGACACAGGATTATCTAAAGTATTGGATGAAGAGTCTGAGAGGATGGGCGTCTCAGTAAATGCTCTTGTAAACATGATTCTCAAACGTTATTCAGAATTCACTCGCTTTCTTTCTAAAATTGATTTGGTGGTCGTAAATAGAGAGTTGCTAAAGTCACTTCTTGATTCTTATCCAGATGAGGATATATATGGCCTCGGAGTATCGGCAGGAGGAATTATACCACGCGATACTATCCTTTTTTGGAAAAAAACATTAACTTTCGATACAGTATTCGAATATATTGAAAAAATAATTTGTCGGTATGGATTTTTGGGAACGTATGATGAAACTACCCAAAATGAAAAGCGAATTATTGTCATAAGACACCGACTTGGAAAAAAAGGCTCCCAATTTCTGCATGGTTATCTAAAATCAACCCTAAAAAACACACTAAATTTAGAGAGTTCATTTGAACTTACTGAATCATCTGTCAAACTACAGATCAATTCCTAGTACTGATTCTTCTAAAATGATTGGGTATACCTTTAATTGTTTACATCAATTAGTCCGGTCTTTTACTCAGTCATTGTTCAGGTTCGTGACCGATTAGATTTGGGCTACTTGTTACCTTTGTAATCAAATAATTTTATAATACCTTAAACAATTTTCATTTGTGAAAATAAGAAATCACGAAATTCATCCCGCCCTACTGGTCGTTGATATGCAAAATGGATTTGTAAGTAAGGGAGGGTCGTATGATTTAATGGGCTTGAATGTTTCTAAATATAGCGAAGTAGTTCCACACCTTAAACGTCTTATTTCAATTTGCAGGACAATTAAAGTACCAATTTTTTATTCTCAGGCAGTTAGGGAGGAGTCTGGAATTGACCTGTTGACTAGATCTCATAGGATACTCCCAAAGTCAAGGGAGGAAAGAATAAAAAGACGGCCAATTTGCATAAGAGGAAGCTGGGACGCTGAAATTGTTGAGGGATTGAAGCCTAGTTTGGATGACCATGTGGTTATTAAGAGAAGAGATTCTGTCTTTCAAGATACGGAAGTTGAAGTCTGGTTAAGAAGTCTGGGAATAGATTCAATAATTTTTTCTGGAATTGATACATCCATATGTGTTGAATCCTCCTTACGAGATGCTTTTAATCATGGTTATGATGTTGTGCTAATCTCAGATGCTACAGCATCCAATAACATGGATCACTACAACTCGACACTGGATAATATTCGAAATTACTATGGGCTGGTTATGAATTTGCAAGAATTTATAGCAAATGTTGAATAGACAATAATCTGACGTGTTTCATCTAGTAATGTTACTAATTCTAATTCAATTAACCTTAATCAAGAAATTTTAGTCATGGATTAGCAAGAAGTCAGTATCAATTATGGAGTCTAACCAAACTCTCTTAATCTCCTTTTGAATAACGAAAATTCCAAATTTCAGCATATTAGAAATTAAAATTGCTAGTCTTGTTAGCCACCAAATTAGTCGTCAACTGGTGGGATCTACTGATAGTGTGATTAACAATTACTCAAATCCGCCAGTTGACTGTGTTTAGAGGCTTTGAATTAGAATTACAATAAGAAATAAAACCTTAATGGTGTGAAATTCTATTAGTGTTTGAAATCCGATAGTGGCTGCTATATTTTTGCTATAATCATGTTGTATTTGCATCTTAAAGTGTACGTACTCTAAGGGCAAGCATCCTGCAACGAAAACACGCCAAAGTTTTTTACGACAATCCATAAGTAGGAATTGCGGCACCATTTATCACTTTGGAATCCGAAGAGCAGAGGAATAATACAACATTAGCTAAATCTTCCGTCAATAGCCACTTACTAAAGTCTGCTTTTGGCATCGCTCTTCTATTGGCCTCGGTATCAATTGTACTTGGCAGGATACAATTTACATTTATATCATATCCTTTGAGTTCGTGTGACATTGATTCTACTAACCTTATAAGTCCTGCCTTTGATGCAGCATAAGCAGAATCATAACCATCTGATTTTATTCCGGTTCTAGATGAAATATGAACCAACTTTCCACCATTTCCGGATGACTTCATGTTTGGAATTACATGCTTACTTATCAAAAATGCAGACTTTAGATTCAGGTTCATCATAGTATCCCAATCATTTTCTCCCAGTTCAGTGATATTTTTGCCTCCCAAATAGCCACCGACTACATTGACTAGAATATCTATTTTGCCAAATTTCGGAACTAGTATTGGTATCATTTTCAGTATCTGTTCCTCCTCTGTGATGTCCAAATTGACCAGTTCAACTTTATTATTAGTGGATTTTAGTTTCTTCGCTTCTTCCTCATCATGATAGGAAGAAATAGTTGTAGCACCAGAGGTGATGAATTTTTTTACCAAAGCTCTTCCGAGTGCGCCTGTTCCTCCTGTGATCAATACAACTTTATTTGAAAAATTGTATACTACACTCATTGTAATGTGGAATATCATTAATCATATTAGTATATATCGCATTACTATACTTACAATTTATTTTATTTTTCATAAGATAATCGATTTAAGTCATCTAAAAAAATAAAAATAAAGTTGCAATATGGAAGGAACTGTTAATATAATAGATTACTATCGTATCTAATCTTTCAGTTGACATAAAAAGTTTGCACCTCTAAGTGGTAACATGATTTTGGTATACAATCAAGTGATAATCCCATCAAAATTGCGCTGAACCATTTCCCGAAAATCACTTATTATCAACGTTTTCAACTTCAATTTGAGATGAATCCATTCTACCATTTTGAATAAATGTATGGACTGGGTGGGATTTGAAGCCTCGGTTCGAATTCCTTTTTTATGAGACTTCATCTTACCATATAATACATATCACCACAAATAACGCTTTCGGTTATTACATTAGTATCTTCAAAATTAGCAAACATGTAGTCTAGAGGCCCCTCGGTATTATCATAAACTTAGATAGGTTGATGAATGAAAAATGACCAAATTCCATTGTTTGATTTGTAACGAAATCGTTGCAAAGTATTCCCTTGTTTCAGAACATATTTTGAAACATGTTAAGGAGAGGGAATTAGAAAAATGAGTCTAGAAATTCCAGTTCAATATACACATTCTATCAAAATCGAAGATACTGCAAAAGGGATTAGAATTGATGTTCATGTTTATGCAAACAGTTAGTTATGTCAATCGATCTGTACGCATGTACGGATGCATTCCAGACATGTATTATGTATAGTGGTGTCAATGGAACGGTGGTGTGAATGGATCGACCACCTCAACGGTACCCATCATACCAGTATCCTCATGTGGAAGAATGTGGCAATGATAGACGAATCTTCCAACGAAATCCTCAAATTGCATACGGACTACCACTTCACCATTCGCCGGAAGGATCACTGTGTCCTGCAAGCCATGTGCCTCATAAGGTTGATCATTCACCGACATTACCTGGAAGTCATTGATGTGAATGTGAAATGTATGATCATCGCCATCGATATTTTTAATGTGCCATTCCTCTAGGTTTCCTAGGTTCACTGTTTGGTCGACCCGGTTATGATCAAAAACCTTGCCATCGATCATGTTAGTTCCCTGTTCGCCAAAGCGGTTCATTGTTGTGTTGGACTCGGACGGAGAAAAGACTAACTCACGTATTTCGTGGACCCCTAGATCTCCTAGGTCATGCCTTGGTACTAGACTCAATGCATTGACTTCTGCTGTCTCAGCTCCAGCATTGCCTTGCACGTTTATCGTTGCTAGGGTTACCTCAGGATATGGGTGCGTAGTACCCCCCCTGTACGGGAGCATTTTAAGAGGATAAGTTCCATTTTCTCCGCCAGTAACCAGCACGGAGAATCGCTTACCAGCGGCAATCACAAGGTAATTTGTATCCCAGACCTCCCAGACAGGGCTACCATCTTGTTCGATGACACGGAAGGTATGACCTGGTAATGTTATATTGTAAAACGTTCCGGGATCAATATTCGCAAATCGCCATAGTTGAGTCTCGCCTGGTGAAATACTTACAACAGGATTGATCTCTCCATTTATAGTCTGATATGTGGGGGAAGTATAGTTAAGGTGCCAATAATGCCATGGAAAACCCCTCATGGTAAAGGTCTGCTGAGTGATATTATGCAACACATCAGGTAGCAAGTCCTCTAAGCCTTCTATCACGAGCAAACCAGACAACCCGCCACCCACTTGATCAGTAGCGAGACCATGCAGGTGTGAATGATACCAAAAAGTTCCTCTTGCATGATCGATCGGAATATCGAGCACGTACTTTGCAGTTTCTCCTGGTCCAATTACACGAAAGATATTGTCTGAGCTGCCTAATGGTGACACATGTAACCCGTGAAAGTGTATGTTAGTAGGTTGATCGAGCTTGTTGACATAGTATACGACCATCCGTTCGCCAGGCTTCACGTGTAGCGTTGGTCCATTGAGCGAGCCGTTATAGGTTATCGCTTTGACTGATTCGTTTCCAACCATACCCTCATGCTCATCAATGATAATTGTCGTTTCCAAGATTCCTTCATGGCTGTACGCCTCGGTAGTCTCAGAGAAATTCATCTCTTTAAGAGGTGATGACTGTCCCTGACCGTCATTACCGGTCAGGTTCGCATCGAAAATATTGCTTGCACTGCCGCCGAGAGCATCTTGGCCTGTAATAATGACTGTCACAGCTAACATAGACAGAGTAATGAATACAAATTCACGTGACCCTAGAACCATAATCGATAAAATTATAAGATATTACTTAAGCCTATTTGTCTAAGCGCAACTGTTTCTCTTGTATCAAATTCTAAGGACTTTCTAAAAACAGGTATATTGGAATATTTTTTTTAATCAATTTAGATCCCATCGTGACAGATGACTTACCTGGCGTATAAGTTGTTTTCCCGGCTGATTATTTTTGTTAACTTATGCTCGCACTCCGTTCCTTCTGGAGGATTTAACTCGTTTGCAGAAACACAGGCAAAGTACATATCACCTTTTTGTATTTGTCCGATACCGGTTTCCCTGTCAAAATCAAAACCAAACTTTATCGTATTGCCTGTTGAATTTCTTAGTAATTCTCCTGCATTTACAGATTTGGACTTGAATTCACCCTGATCCATGGTTACTACTTTAATATTTTCGACATTTTTTCTGTCGGACAGCGGTACCAAGATGTTAATCTTTACATTCTTTGTGTCAGGCTTCCCTCCAAACTCTACTGTTTGGAACGACCCAGTGGACAAGGTTTTCTTAGGCCCCGAACCTATGTTTGCTATGTTTTTTCCATCTGGTTGTTCAATATTACCCTCGATGCAAGAATAAGATTTCATTTCATTTGTCGCATTAAGGGCATAAGCACATACAAAATACTCATCATTTACTCCCACCGTAACAAAATCATTTGTTTTTTCAAAAGTAAATGGAATTGAAATTGATTTTGATTTTACGTCATTTAGATTTTCAATGTATCTAACAGCAGATTCTCCGTTTGCAAAGGCTATAACTTTCAACTTTTCAGGATTCGGTATCGTAGTTAGATCTATATTTGCAATAATGCTGAAATTCTCTGCAGCGATCGCATAATTGCTGGATAAAATGACCAGGATATTTAGGGAAATGAATAGAAATGATGAGACTAAGATTTTATTATCTAAATGCATATTCATTTTCTAAATATTTTGTTTTTTTCTTACTTATGCGTTGTCATAGTAACGTATTGTTAATTTCTATGTAGTTTTCTTATGAAACTGGGAACTCCAATACTTCACGCGTATAAACACAAAGAAAATAATGACAAACTTATTTACTAAGTTAAGAGAATTTATGTATATTTAATTAACGAAACCTGATAGAGTTGTCTGCTTTCCTTTATTACTTTGTTTTCTATCGCTGACGTTAAATCTACTCTCTAATTCTAGTTGTCGATTTATTTTTGCAATATCCACATTATCAAAAGATAATTTTTGCATGTCCATATTCTCTCTAAAGATATCCACAGTTCCAGGTCCATCCCCTCCATATTGATGGTAAGGGAGGAGACGACAAAATAAATGGTAGTTGCTCCAATGATGAAATTATTGCTGGAAGTGGTAATGATAAAATTTATGGAAATGCTGGTGAGGATCAAATATTCGCCGGTAAAGGTAACGATAAGGTCGATACTGGAATTGGAAACGACAATATTGATGGAAACGAAGGTAATGACGATGTAGCAGGAGGAGATGGCCGTGATGTAATTGGTGGATTTGATGGCTCAGACAAACTTTACGGCGGACTTGGAAATGACAGAATCACTGCTGGTGCGGGTGGCGAAAGGGACTTTAGTAAGGATACTATCGACTGTGGATCAGGTTCTGATACTGTTGTTATGAGATCGAGTGATGGAGACAGTGCTAACTCGAATTGTGAAAATATTTTAAATGAGGACGACTAAAATCTATAGGCATTAACATAGACTGGGATATCTTCCTAAAAGGGACAGATCTGAAATAAAATGACCGATACTAGAAAGTGCAGAGAGTGTGATAGCGAAGATTTGAAAACTATGACAATAGCACTAGACGGATCATTACTTCAATGCAATAATTGCGGTCGTACAATGGAGGTAACTGAGTAAAATGAGCGAATCTATAGATGTAGAACTTCCAGTACAATTTACACACTCATTAAAAGTAGAAGATACTGCAAAAGGGATTAGAATCTCAGTACATGTTTATACAAATGATCAGGCAACAGCAATTGAGCAAGTATTTCAGACTTATCTTAAAGCAAGAATGGAAGCAATCGATAATAAGATCCCTCTGGCATCTGTGGACAATAAAATGAAGACAGTATTTTTTCTTCTTTTAATATCATCTATGATTAGCATCTTGGTTCCTCATATTTGGCAGCTATGGATTTGCTTTACAATAATATTTAGATTTTCGACAAACACATCAGATTCATTTTAGGAATCAGTGGGATTCATTCAAGTTGTTAGAATGGTTACTCAAGAAGCTCAAGAATAACAAGGAAACAGATAGTCATGCTGCCATTTGTCCAGCGTATTTTTCAGCGTGTTGCTTCCCGTCATCAAATACAACCTTTCCAGCATCTTCATGTATTCAGGATGCTGTTGGTGCGATACAATCTTATCCTTAGACAAAGAGTAGTAGGTTCCACAATCTACCGATAGGTCGTTGATATTTTTCTCCAGTACATCTATACCCTTCTTGAATAGTGTCAGCGCTCGTTCGTCTCCGGTGTATTCGTAGTAAGTCATCAGGTTCGCAACGCAAAACAGCTGACTGTTCAGTATTCTAGCATTGTTATTTTCAGCCACCACTCCCAAAAGCCAGCCGTCCTGATTTAGAACAGGAGATTTTAAGCCGTTGAATACTTTTTTGGAAAATTCTAGGTATTTGGAATCACCTGTTTCATTGTATTTTTTAGCGGTCACAAGCATCGCCTTACTCTGAGCTTCACAGCCATACCAAGGCGCAGATATTTTAGAGTAAAAGTGCCAATTGTAGTTGTACGGTATCAGATAGTAATCTACATGGTCTTCATAGTTGCTGCTGCTAAGGAACCAGTCAGCATTGTCGACAAAGTTAGGATTATAGACTTTGCCTATATTCAGGCCAAAGAGGTTTTTGTAATCCACCATCGTGTTATTGTTTGCATCACTAAGATATTCAATATCAGACCAGCCTGTTTCCTTCTCTTCATTGTTGTTGACTGTTGTCGAGTCGGCCGCAGCGGCGCCTCCGCCATTATTGTCGTCGCTATTATCATCTGAGATATAGACCTGAGCAGCAGCGGCATCAGCAGAATCATCTGCTTCCGCGAATACTTCATTTGGTTTCACCATAGGAGTTGTTGAGTCAGTGAGAAGTATTATGGATAGTGAAGCCAAGAGCGCCGTTTTAATTATTATTGCCATAATGATACCTCCGGAGATATTTCCTCTTTGTTGTCGCAATTCCTTTCATCGCCATCTTCAAACCTTAAAAATATTGCTAGCAGTGTAACGTAAAATTTAACACCTTCGCAATATAGGGAGTGTGATGATGCTGGTTATAAGTTATATGGAACTTTGTGTCTTTTTGAGCAGGATAGAGAAGAAGTTAAGAGATTTTTATCAGAAAATGGGATTTTACATTATAAGGTAAATATCGATGCAATAGATTTAGATCTTGAGAACCTAGATTTGAGTCGTGCCGAACCATTGACCCCCGCCGAACAATCGGAATGTAGGGCTACGGGTCATATACCTATACAAGAAGAGGAAGATGACGATGACGATGACAAGGAATGAATCGGGATAAAATAAAATGAATACATTTCACCTTGGTATCGGTATATGTCGAGTACATAAAAAATACACTAAAAATGATTTTAGAATTGGTGTGATATCAACGATAGTATTAACAGCACTTGCGATCTACTTGATATCAGTGTGGTTTATTTAATATTACAACGTTTCAAACTGTTTTGTTTCGTTACTACAAACTCGAAATAAAATCCAGTCTAGAATTCTTAATTCACTATGCAATGGATCGGCTTCTATTGCGTCATCTAACTGGTTTATTTTATCAATAATTCCATTAATTTATGATATTGGGACTCGAACCCTTCTATCATGGTCTCGGAGTCATACTTAAGATTTGAAAATACAATTGCTCCGCTTCTGAGATTTGTTTGTATTATGATAGCGAATTCTATTTTTTAGTAAAGATTATAAATTTTTACACCAACTAGACGCCAATGTGCCCTTAATTATATAACTCATTTATTATTTGTTGGTTAAAGTTCTAATAGACTGATTCAATATGAAAAACGAGGGGTTTGTAAAAGTTGCGAAGAAAAGCGATATCCCACTTTCTCATATGAAAGAACTCCAAGTTAATGGTCAAAGTGTTTGTGTAGCTAATATAGACGGAAAATATTTCGCTATCAACAACATTTGCAGTCACGAAGGTGGACCCCTTGCCGACGGAAAACTTCAAGGATATGAAGTAGAATGTCCTTGGCACCAATCCAAATTTGATATGAGGACAGGAGAGGTTAAGGCCCCTCCAGCTGTTGAACCGCAAGGTACCTATGAAGTTAAGATATTTGGAGAGGATATAATGCTTAAGCCAGGTTCGGGCATGCCGCAAGTTAGGGAAGAAAGTAAAGGTGCTGCGTCCGTGGTATATACACTAGTGCTACAAGAAAGACAGGCAATTCAAGGCACAGACGTATTGTCCCTAAAGATAAGCAAACAAGAGGAAATTGAAGACAGGAGAACGTTCGAATATACTGCTGGCCAATACGCATTCCTTGATATTGGAAACGTCTACAATGACCCAAAAGGCCCAGTTCGACACTTTACAATTGCTTCATCACCAACTGAAGAATTTATACTAATTAGTACCAGAATAAGAGATAGTCCTTATAAAAAGAGGCTGGATTCACTACAAATTGGAACTGAAGTCAAAGTGCGCGGGCCACTAGGAAAGTTTACTCTTCACGAAGACTACTCGAAGCCTGCAGTATTTCTATCAGGAGGTATTGGCGTTACTCCTTTTAGAAGCATGATAAAATATGCCACTGATAAGAAACTGCCTATAAGAATCATTATGTTTGATTCAAATAGAAATGAACAAAATATATTGTTTAGAACGGATTTTGAGAATTGCTCAAAAACAAATGAGAATCTTAGAATAATTTATACAATTACTGACGAA
>Ga0209898_1000028_pt1 | contig 22907 bp, 26 predicted proteins | sample GWRWN2_50_60_FD_187225 | JGI IMG/M metagenome (GOLD analysis project Ga0209898, IMG submission 187225) | Riverbed sediment microbial communities from areas with no vegetation in Columbia River, Washington, USA - GW-RW N2_50_60 (SPAdes)... | ecosystem: Environmental > Aquatic > Freshwater > River...
ATAATTTTAATATCCTATCTCTATGAAAATATAATATCATGGATCATCTTCAACCAAATGAATTTGATGGACTCTTAACTGAAGGAAAAAAAACTTTGGTCATGTTCTATGCAGATTGGTGTCCTTTCTGTAAGAGGTTCAAGCCAATTTTTGAATCTTTTGCAAATTCTCATAATAAAAATATGAATTTTTATGCTTCTTTGATTAATGATGATGATAACCCATTGTGGGATAGATTTTCAATAAATACTGTACCCACACTTATTGCATTTGATAAAAGTGAGATAATTTCGAGAAGAGATGCAAAAATGGGTCTTGGTCTAAATAAATCAGACATTGATTCTATATTAGAAGAGATGTCAGCACATGAAAGGTGATCGCAAAGATAATCTTTCAAGGGGATCGAAACCTTCGTATCCTTTCTTTGCATATTTCCAAATACCTCATGTCTATGTCAAAACCTATGCATGAAATTCCCAATCGAAGAGATGCCAATGCAGTTGAACCTATTCCAATGAATGGGTCTAGAACAACTCTACATTTTTTAATTCCATGCAATTTGATACACATTTCTGGAAGCTTAATTGGAAAAGTAGATGGATGCGGTCTCTGCTCTTTGTCCCAGATAGTCTCATATGGGATGAACCAAGTGTTACCACGATCTCTTAGATCGCGGGTCGCCCTTATCCAGCGACCAATATTTGTTTTATCTTGATAAGGAACTCCAATGGATAGCTTATCCAATTTGACATTACCCTGTTTAGTAAAATGAAAGATGAATTCTGAGCAATCATTTAGAAATCTATCGCTAACTAGAGGTTTAAAATGACCAACGGCTATGTCTGATGTTATAGCCCGATAGCTACCTACATCAGATTTTGGGATTGCTATAGATTTTACCCAAACTATGACGTTTTGTAACGTAAAATGTTCCCTCAAAACGTTTGCAACATCTAAAGGAATCCAAGGGTCAGAAGGTTTGCTTCCAATGTTTATAAAAAAAGAACCATCATCAGAAAGTACCTTTTTAATTCCTGCGCCCACATTGGATAAGAATTTCAAGTATTCACTTCTAGGTAACGAGTCTTTATAGCGATTGTATCTTACACCTATGTTATATGGAGGGGATGTAACAACTACGTCGATAGTTTTTTCCAATAAATGGTTTTCAATTCCACTGATACAATCACCATGGTATAACTTGATAGAAATGCCTTTTCTCTTTATCTCGGCAATTTTTACTGGTATAGCATGCTTAATATTGATTCAACTTCTTTCTCAGAGGTAAATATGAAAGTCGAAAGCAACACGAATGAAATATGGTTAATAGAAGGGAGGGAAAAATGGTATCAATAATTTAGTATGTGTTCTCAGATCATTACAAGATCATCTACGGATGATATCATAACGACTGCCTTATTTCCGCCTAGACTTTTTTTCATTCTGCTTACGACTTCTTCGACAACAGCAGAATTTACCACAGTAGCCACAACTTTTCTAGAATTATATGTAAGTTCAACCGTACCACTTCCTCTACCTGAAGCAACTCTTTCCTTATCTTTGGTTACTCCCTTTACGTCGTAGATAGTAGCTTCAAGATTCAAATCTTTGAGCGAAGAGATGATATCTCTAACATTTTCAGCTTTTACTAGTACAGCAAGTCTCTTCATGGTCCTTGATTTTTTACCCGGCATTTCTGCATATGTTACTTCAAACGGCAAGGTCGTATTGTCTTTAACCATTTCTCTAAAGTAGAGATGTAAAGTATAAAAAGATGATGTAAATATGATCTTTGATTTGAGTTGAAGGGTAACGATCATACTTTTTTTGATATAACTTTTTATTTATTAAAATACGGAATTTTATTTGAAAATATTTAAGAACGATTATGCTATTACTACACTGATGAAAAGAAATTATTTCATGAGGTCACTCATTGTTATGAGTTTATTAATAGCAATAGCTTTCACAAATGTCAATTTATTTGCAAAGGTGACAGGAGAAACCGGAATTGGGAAGGATGTATTTAAGGTAATTGTCACTCTATATGACATAACAAATTCAACAAAAGACATTATCACAATAGTTAACGTAGATGATCAAACAAAAACAAAAGTGTTCAATGCCGAAAATCCCGAATCTGAAGGCCAAGATAAGGTGTCATATACAATAACGTTTCCAAATGTGACGGTTAATGATGGAGATCCATATACTGTATGCACGGTAAGTGTAAATGATTTTAAGCTGAACTGTAAGGAAGGAAACAATTCCCCTCTAACTAGACCAGAGTTTGTGGATATTAAAGTAGCAGGAGAAGGTTCTGGCGAAGGTGAAGAAGAATGAATTTTTCACTACCGTACTGAAATAAGAATCGAGATAGATGATATTTCCACGTAAACAGACATATTTGAGCCAATTTCGCTAACAACTGCTAAAGCTATCTAGTCTCATAACTGACATAGGCATAATATGTACAATGGTTGAATAATTAGCGCATGACAATCAGGGCCTTACTTTATACTGCTGCTGCATCCACTTTTGTTGCAGGATTATTACATCTTGCAATTGTCCCAATGTTTTTTGCACAAATGTCTATAGACGTTACGATATTCTTTATAGTCTCGGGTATGGCTCAACTGTTCTGGATTATACCTACTGTCAGGAGGTGGATAATACCATGGTACTATATCGGTATATGCGGAACTGTTATCTTAATCATAATGTACTTCATAGCTGTCCCAGGAAGTGGATACCCAATTAGTCCATTAGATGTAGCAGTAGAAATTTCCCAGATTGCTTTCGTCATTTTATCTATGATAATAATTAAGAAAAATAGAGCGGAAATCAAATCAGGCAATATATACAGATAGAATTATCGATTCCACTGTAAGTTTTTATCAAGCCGAAACAATACTATTGGTACTATGTCTAGATAATCTAGTGCTAAACTCACGATGATTACATTAGATGCGGATATTCATATGGGCTTGTCAGTTCTTCAACCTAAGCATCATTTCATTTCAAGTATGGATAAAAAATTCCCAGCAGGATCTTTAAACCATGCTATCTTAGGTTTACCACGGAAAACACCCTTGTCATCGGTCTTTAGCTCACCTTCATTGTAAATTTGAAAATGTACTCCCAATTGAGTTAAATCGACTACTGCCTGGTCAACGTTATCAACTGCAAAATTAAGTATAGTAAAAGTTGCGGGAGTGTGATTAGGTTTTGGGTATATGAAAATCTCGTTACCACCTTTAAGATGCAAACTTAATCCTTCCTCGGATTCTGATACCTTAAGTCCTAAAGTCTGACCGTAAAACTCTTTGGCTTTTTCCAAGTCGTTTACTGAAAAACTGGAGAAGGCTTTTGTGTTTTTAAAAATTGTCATATACTATGAAATAGGAAAAATAATTATTAAGAGTTGTTCCTGTGAAACTAATTAGTAGAGATGTGAACTCATTGAGTCAACTAACTACGATTACCTAGATATGTAAATAGCAGCCAGTATGGATCAGTCTTGAAGATTGCTTACTAATATTGTCTGTGGGTTTGACCTCTGCAAATCGTAACAGGTAGGACAAATCATACTTCCGAACCAGTACTTGATTGAGTTCGTTTTCTTTTCGCACAACTCACATCGTACAAGGTTAAACATTTCTTGATTATCTTAGATATCATATTATATAAAACTTTTCTAGTAGATTTAGATTGGTAGCGATTCGCACATAAAGAGAAAAAGAAGGTAAAACTTGGATGCGGTTGGCTGCTATCGCCTTAATATGTCTCTCATTACCATGCAGTTTTGTTATATATTATTAAATTGAATTAAAAGCAAAAATTGATCCCACAATTGTCTGTATGAATTTTTCCTGCATTGTGTTGATGATCTCATTTGCTGCTTTCCAACCTGTACAATGACATGGAATAATATACTGTGGATCTAGCTTTTTCAGTTCAGCAATTGTCAATGGAATAGATTCTTCATATCCTTGTCCTGATAGATGAAATCCGCCAATAACAGAATGTATTTTCTTAATACCCGTAACTTCCTTTGCATAATTGATAGTGTTTACTATTCCAGCATGGCCACAACCAGTCAGAATAATTAATCCCTTGCCTTTTAAGTTCATGATTAAAGCCTGATCATCTTTTACCAAAGGATCAGGTATTAAATCAAATTCATTTTTTTCTTCTTTATATTGTAATGGAAATCCTTTTTCAAATTTAGTAACTCTTGGTATTTCTCCAGTAATCATCAGTCTATTATTGGCCTTGCTGCTTTCTTTTTTACTCTTAATTTCGTTTTCATCCCTAGGAAGGAAAGTTATTTGGTCTATTTTTCTAATTATTCCACCAGCCTGAAGTATTTCCTCCTCATTTCATTATTTGCTCATTAATCTTTTCAATTAACACTTGTCGTTCCCCCAATAAGACTTAGTTTGGTTTCTATTGCTAATTAGAATTTTCAACGCCAAACACGACTTTTAATATTTGCATAGTTACTCTCCTTGATACGCTTTCTTTAAAGTACTAATGTCAAGCTTTTGCATTTGTAGCATTGCCTTCATGACTCTCTCTGATTTGTTAGAATCTTTGTCTTGCAACATCTTTACCAAAATGGTTGGAACAACTTGCCACGACACTCCGTACTTGTCCTTGAGCCAGCCACATTGCTGAGCCTTTTTATCACCGCCTTCAGTGAGTTTCTCCCAGTAATAATCAACTTCTTCTTGTGTTTCACAATAGATTTGGAATGAAATGGCTTCATTGAATTTAAAGACTGGTCCGCCGTTCAGAGCCAAAAATTTTTGCCCCTCCAGTTCAAAATCAACCGTCATTACAGTTCCTTCTTCTCTTTTATGAATCTCGTATCCTTCTTTTCCATATCGAGTAACGTTACCAACCTTTGCGTTTTTAAAAATCGAGACATAAAACGCTACTACCTCCTCGGCATTGTTGTCAAACCACAAACACGGACTAATTTTTTGCATCTATAGTTATAACCCATAATCGCTATAAATACATGTATTCACATGAGCTGCCTTACGAAGTATGCTTAGAGGTGTCAAAATGCTCTGAATCTTTTGTAGAAGCGAATAGGATAAACCTTATATCTAAAACCTCCTATTAATATTAGAACTAAAAATGACTAATGCTAATTCTCATGACTGGAAACTTGAAGGAGATTATTTTGAAGGTTGCAACTGTGACTCAATATGCCCCTGCATTTTTTTGCAAGACCCGGACAAAGGATTCTGTAACCTTACTTTGGCTTGGCATATAGAGAAAGGTCACTATGAGAGTATGCAGCTTGATGGATTAAATGCTGTGGCTGTTTTTGTGGCCCCTGGCAATATGTTCACTGGTCCTAAAATGAAGGTAGCCCTTTACTTGGATAAAAATGCAAGTCAAGAACAAAGTGATGCCCTATCAAAAATATTTTCAGGCCAATCCGGTGGTTTTTTTGCTGTAGCAGCGAAACTTATCGGAGAGATGGTTGGAATAAAATCTGCTCCGATAACATTTGGAATGGAGGGAAAGCGCCGTTGGCTGCATATCCCAGAATACTTAACCTTAGAAATAGAGGCATTCAAGGGAAATGATCCGAACAAGGATAGCTTAGTTGTAAATCCTTCCTTTTCTATGGTACCGGGGTATGACCATGTAATAGCCCGCTCTACCAAATATTTTTACAAGGATCATGGATTTGAATGGGACAGCACTGGTAAGAATGGTTTCTATTCTAAATTTGATTATGGTCCTTAAAAGCTCTCATTCGATCATAAGTCAATTGAAAAAGTCAGTATCCAATTTTTCTATCATCTTATTTTGATAAACTATGATCATGCTGCAAAAAATCATCCTAGTTTCACTTCTCTCAACTGCAGGTATTTCCTGGCTATTATCTTCATATCAGCCAGATATGATGAACATTATGAATACGTATAATCCAATATTAATAGCATTATTTACTGCAAGTTGGACGGCTGGGATGGCTGCAATGATGTTTCCAGCTATAGTACCAATGGTACTACTTTACAATAAGCTCGTTACCAATAGACAATCTGAGTCAAGCGAAGTAATTATACAACCAAAATCCTCCCATTTTTTTAAAGTCATACTCTTTATTGGAATGTATCTTGTAGTTTGGACTTTAACAGGGATATGCCTATTGTTAGGCTGGTCTGTTCCTATGAATAGTCTTGCTCGGTTCAATGAAAACAATATTCTCGGGCTAATTTTCGGAGCCATTCTGATTATTTCTGGTATCTATCAGTTTACTCCACTAAAGAACAAATGCATAGGATACTGCGAATCCCCACTGAGTTTCTTTATGAGAAGATGGAAAAATGGAATAGTAGGGGCAATTAAAATGGGAATATATCATGGACTCTATTGCCTTGGATGCTGCTGGCCTTATTTTCTAATTATGGTGGCTCTGGGATGGATGAATCTTGCATGGATGGGCCTGTTTGCAATAATAATTTTTGCGGAAAAGATCTGGACAAAAGGGATATGGATTGCAAGATCTGTTGGGATTGTTTTGATAATATTAGGGATATTAAGTAGTCTCGGTTTAATTGTACTACATGACAGTACGATGGTTATGAATAATCAAAACAATACTGAAGATAAAATGATAATGGCACAAGATAAGGAAAATGAGAGTCTTAGTGAAGATAAATCGGAATTGGCTAAGAGACCCGTCATGCCGCACGGAATGAATATGTAAATCTGCTCTTACTCCAATGTTACTGTTGTTAGTTTATGACATTGTGAAATGGAGGAGCATTGGATATCATCTACGTATGTCTAAATTATTTTCCTTTATGAACACGTACGGACTAAAAGCATTAAAGAAAAATGGAGATCCTGAAAATGATAATGGCGAAACTGGTCCTTGAGTCATGAACGAATATTTTCGGGTTTTTGTATTAAAAGAGCTTGCCGGATCCGTAAATGTTCTATACAGATCAATAGCTTTTTCATCTGACACTAGTTCCCTAAGTGTGATTAAATCATTACCTAGTGAAAGCCCGAATCCGAAGAAAATGATTCTTAATTGCTGTAGAATATCCCTGTGGATACTAGATAGTGATGTACTAATAAACAACCAGCCTAATCCATACTTTCTCGTGGTCCTTACTGCATCTAGCAAAGTTATCCTCAATTGTTCAAGATTGGAATCCATGAATTCATCTTTCCTTGCATATCTGTGAGCTTCATCCAGAACAACCAGTGTATTTAAGGAAGTATTTTTCTGCCAGGTTCTTTCTCCTAGACGCACCAATCCCCCAAGTAATCGCTTAAGTATTAATGATTGAATAGTTTCATTCCAGTATTTCAGCTGCATTTTATGAGCAGTTTGTTCTGAAAGATCTATTACAATAAGTGGTTTTAATTTCCAAGAAAATTTCTCTAAAAGACCATCGATCGTTATTGCATCATGTCTTTCTTCAAACAGACTGCAAATTGGAGTCCAAAACTGAGAGTACAAAGTATCTAAATTTTTTTGATCCAAGCTAGAAACAAGGTTATTTAGTCTCTTTCTTGGCTCTGGGGTCGAAAATATGAGAATCTGAACTTCTTCATTACGTAATTCATTTATGAAAAGGTCAAAGGACTCTCTTTTTATCAATTTAGTTAATGACGTCTTGTTTCTAAGTTTAGGTATCAATGCGTCTATTGCATATCTCCTATTTGCACCGTTAATTGTTAACTGATGGAAGAATTGTGATTGTAACAGAATTTCTTCAAACAATGTCCATCTATCTAAAACAAGATTTCTAACGTTTATTGTTTGGACTTCTTTATTTAGAGAATTCAATATTTTTTTTATATTGAAATTAGAATTGTAGTTTGAGTTATTGTTATAATCATTTGTAAAACTTTTTGAAAATTCTCCGGCAGGGTCCAGTACCAATAATCCCATGTTCGGATATTTAGAATATGCTGTAAGAATCATTTTAGCCAGTGTAGATTTTCCAGATCCAGTTATTCCGAAAATGCCTAAATGATAGGCTTCACCAGCACCGTTTTCCCCATAATCAAAATGCTTAAACCACATTGGCAATTTAGTTTTGGATCCATAACTGTTACCCAAATAGAACAAACTGTTCTTTTGCTTTTCTAAAATAGTGCTTAAAATATTGTCATTTACTTGATAAACATACGTTCCAGTGGGTGGTACAGTTCCTAGTAAACTCGGTTCAACTAAATCCTCAGAAGAAGTAAATATAGCGCTACAAAGTAACTTTCCAACATGCACATCCTGTATACCACTAATTGGACTGACTGATCCTCTTTTTCTTGCTACGGATTTTATTGTAGGATCCTCTAATAAAAAGTTCTTTAAAGCTATTTCTATTATTTGACCGATTGCATAATGATTTTTGGAATCCTGTAAATATTTGAAAATAGCCAATTCCCCTACAAGTTGTCTTGTGACAGAAGATTCCAGTACATCTAAAGCAAGTTCAATTGTAGAAGAAGGGGATCCAATTGTTCCTAAAACGGAACTATTTTTTAGCAAATAATTAATCTTTTTATCAATAGTATTTTCCAAACTTATTTCCAAATTTATTATCCACCTTCAGTTCTGTAAGAGTGCATCAGAAAAAATATATCTTTTTCATTATGATCATCTAGCTGAGTCATTTGCTTCATTATGATTTGTTTATATGCTGGAATGGCGGGTGCCATATGTTTGGCTATTCTATCAGCCATATAAAGTGGGAAGGGTTCCATTATAGACGGAGTTTGACATTGATTCTTTACATTATTTAAAACAGTATTTAATTTGATTTCATCACGAGCTACTGCGGATGGCATCTCAATTCTTAATGCAGGACACCAGAGGTGCGGTTTGTAGTAAATCACACATAGGTTCTTTATTCCTAAAATTACTTGCTGCATCAAAATTCTCAGTTCTTCGTCCTCATATGGCAATCTTATATGCCATCCTTCTTCGCTTGTAAATAATTTTGGACGCGTAAATTCTCCAGGATCCAGTATCAAAGTAAGAATTGCTCTATCATCATAATTTTCAGGCCAATGAAGATTTTTGCCTATATCATTCCTTGATGTATACTTTGGTAACCCGAGATAATATTTGTCAGTATCATCATATTCCAAAATTTTCTTGTACGAAATTAAAAAATCTTTGAAATGTTCCTTGATTTTGTCAGAAGACTTGGTATTAATATTTTCTATAAAATTGATGGCTTTGTACATATGGATTAACGCCGTCGTAAGTGACCCGTCAAGATATACTATATCATATTGGGCATTTGCTGCTAATTTGATTTCCATTTCTATCATAATAGCTCTGGCTGCAATCATGTTTTCAGGATTATGTTTTTCTGGGTTAACAAACACGTCATGATTGGAGGCATTCAGGTTTCCCTTTTGTAATTCACTAATACCTTCTACCCCTACAGCAGCCGCAAATAGTAAATCGGTTCCTAAGAGACGATCTATTGCATAAGCACCATCTATTCCGCATGAGACTAATGGCCTAATATTTCTAAATTTAATATCATTATCTAGTAATCCTATTTGCTTAAGTTGCAAGCGGAATTTCTCTCTTTTATTATTAATGTCACGAAGTGAGCTTTGAAGTATACCTCCGATTTCGTTAGTTTTCTGTAACATCTGTTCCACTAAGGAAGCGGGAATTTCTAAAAAAGCTGGAGAATCGACTTCATTCATAGATTTTCAGCTCAACACGCCCAATCTTACTAATACGACGTTAAAATAATTCAGATTTTGAAAAGCGATTGATGTCGACTCTATATAGACAGTTATATTCATTTTATGCCATATAGTGAGAATGAACTTAGCTTTATGCCTTTCTAAAAATTTCTAGATTTTGCTGTTTTTGGGATAGTATAACTAGTTTTTGCAGTTTTTTCTATCGATTTTATTTTCTCTATGCAATGTAGTTTCCAGCCCTATAGCAAAGGTCGACTTGAATACAGGTACAAGATTAACACTCTCGGAAAGAGAGGCTGAATACACTATCCACTATCGAGAAATAGGCAACAAATATGTAGTTCTACAATTTTTATTCAAGCATTTGATTTTTAGTGTCAGGTTACGTATTAGTTTGAATACCATTTCATTAAATCAATGTTTACAAATGATCCAAGATCACAGTTTTTTTAACTTTTATTGCATCCGGGCAATAAGATAGACTTTAAATTGCATTATTGTTCAGGTAAATGCCCTAATTGAGGAGTGGTGGCGATGAAAGTCATCGAGGTGTGGCGTTAATTATCTACTAACTATAGAATTGTTAGTATTGTGGATGACGAGCTAGATATTACTGAGCTCTTTCATGATGCGCTATGTGGGAACATCGATGGGATTTTAGTTGCTACTTTCAACGATCCTGTGATTGCTTTAGAACACTTTGCAGAAAATAAACACACTTACGCACTGGTTATTTCTGATCTAAGAATGCCAGGTCTTAATGGTTTGGACCTACTAAAAAAGGTAAAGGGTTCTAATCCTAATGTAAGAACGACATTGATGAGTGCTTATGATTTTGAAGAAGATGAACTATTCCAGAGATATATGAAGGAAGGTATTATAGATTCATCTATTCAGAAACCTGTTACTATAAATGCACTTTGTCAAAGAGTAAGGGATGAATTTGAAGCCTATCAATTAGCATCACATTTAAAATAAATTCAATTGTCCTGCTTTAGCAAGATTGCTTTAAAAATTAATTTTATAACTTTCTTAATATTGACATGTGTTAAATCATCATTGCCAATAAAGAATAAAATAATCTCATGTTCCTCAGTGGTTTGTTAATCAAATTTGAGATCAATTTTGAATTTACATGTTTTAAGTAATTAATTAATCATTTACCTGTATTTTCCTCGCACCAACCTCCTGTACCATATAAAAATCAGTAGCTACTTGAATAATATCTCCACTAGCTATTTTGTCGTGACTTCTTTTTTTTCTTAATGCTATTCCAAATGGACTTTTCCCCTTTTCATTAAATTTAAGCCAAATCTTACCCACGTTGACAATATTCTTAAATTCACATTCCCATACTAAATTATAGACAGTATCTAGTGCCTGTCTACTGATTTTATTCCTCCTTGCAATGACAGATTGAATATCAGGTTCCTTGCAGAAATATACTCTTACTTTCATGGATTCCTGCTGTTACGTTATTGGGCCAAATAACCTCACCGACTCAACCCTCGCTTCTCGGACGACTTTAGTAATCTTCTGGTTCCATCTTCCGTATGTTTATCAGGATATAAAAGGCGTAAGATAGTGGACCCAACGGAGTGTATGTCGAAGTTTAACAGAAGAATGGAAAGGAATAGTTAACAAAATAGGTTTCCAGTTTCACAATCCCCTTATCGAAGGGGATCCTCTGTGGTTAGAATTCGGGGAATTACGCAACAGAATTGTGGATGAGCTTGTACATATTTGAAGGAGATATCCACAGTTCCTGATAAACAGTGAGAAGCAACTGTCATTGATGAGAGGCAATTGGGGTGGACTGGCACAATTCCTGTCCAGTGTCCACCATGGGCAATACTCTCTTTGGATCATATTGGAAGGACTGGACAACTTTGCTGTATTGGTAGTGCTGATACCAAGGCCTTAAACCCCATTTGTGAAGATTGTGGACTTGGATACTATTCTGTATAGGTTGCAAATGGTATCCAAGGTAGCTAGAGCACGCCCTTTTATAATTGCATTAAAGTCCTATAGTTGGAAATGATTAGATCTTCCAAAGGACAAGATATCTCTTTACTAATAGAGTATGATGAAGAAATGGTTATGAAATATACACATTATTTCTAGTGATTTCCAGAATAAAAGACGCAGAAATTATACTATCAATACGTTCTTAAGAGGATGATACTAGTAAATGCTATGATAAATATTGAAACAAATCGTGTATTTGCACGCTCGACCAAGAACAAAAATGTCTATATTTGTTTCAACTACATTATCAGGAAGTTGGCCTAGTTGAAAACCTTGCAGTATGTGAAGTCCTTTACTGCTCAGCCCAAGCAAAAAAGTAAATTCTGCGTAATGTGTGCAAATGTAGCAACACAGATAGCATGCTTTGAGGTTGGAGATAATGTAACAGTCGTTGAAAAATACTGTGATACTTGTATTAGTAATATTAAAAAAGGTCTTTAATTCCTATTTTCAATAGTAATTCAGGTTTGCTTCATTAACTGCCAATACCAGGAATTAAAGAGAAGTAAATTTGAATAACTTATATTCATAAGTTTCAACCTCTAGTAGCCATTAATGTTGTAATTGATATCACAATCAACATATTTGATACTAACATTTAATAATATTTCTATTTTAAATATCATTTTATAGAAAATTTGCTATTACGGATTTTTGTGCAGGATTGGAAAATAATTACTAAAATTAAAGCACGAATTAAGACACGATTGAGGATTGATACTAAGGTTTTTATGGAATGCTTTCCAAATAATAATTGTTTATTATGAGAAAAAGAATCGAAATGATGTCAAAGTCAACATCTGCCAAGAATGGTCATGAGCGCATCGTTACAAACAGAGACAATGTTAGACATTTGGAATATTTTAATAATGGTCAGTGGCGGCATAGTGACAAGTGCAAGGTGTTTACAAATAAAGAGTGTAAGTTGAAATGACTTAACAAATCTTTACAAAAAAATCTGATAAGGTAGACTATTTTGAGAATTTATAGGATCGCGCTGTACTGACACACTGAGTGTCCATATTCCATCCTATGCTAACATTAGTTACAATTTTCTACGTTCTATTTAATATTGAAATTGCAAGACGCTACTAATTATAGGATCAGTAATATTAAATAAAGCTTTTAATCCTAAATTTAATTTCAACTTATGAATAAAAGAATGTAACATTAGAATGTCAAACAAACCAAGATTTGAAGATATGGGTCTTCGACACGTCATATATCTTGTACGGTCGGTCATTCAAAATTTGAGAGATATGCATATCATTACGATTATCTATATTAGTAAGGATATAGTAAAATTATTCCAAATATGGCTTCAATAGATGAGCATATAATTCGATGCAGCGAATGTGGAAGAAATTTGATAGTTAAAGATACAGTTAACAATGGAGTGGCGTTTTTAAGTCATCTGAAAGTGGATCATGGGATTACATATTCTGTTCAACGTATGACACAAACAAGGATTAAAAGCAAAAAAACCAATAATACCGATTACGAAGTTAAGTTTTTCTTTTAGGGTAATGAGAGCCCATCCACATAGCTACTTTATAGTAAACTATTTTTGACTCAATTTTTTGGCCTGATAAATTATTTCAATTCAAGTTATTACTAAGATTTCGACCACTTTCTCATCCATTGCAATAATGTAATGATAGATTCTACTAATTCTTGACCTTTTGAAGTGAGTCTATATTCTACTCTGGGAGGTATCTCGTTGTATGCTTGCCTTTCTAATATTCCTCCTTTTTCTAATTCTTTTAGTCTGCGAGCTAGGGTCTTGCTACTAAAGCCTTTAAGTAATTTTCTAAATTCTCTATGTCTGACTGGGTCTGTAGAGCAACAAAGAGGTATTAACATCTCTATTGTTCCTCTTTTAGTAATTAATTTCCTAATTTTGGCCGTTTCTTTCATTAGATTTGCTGCGTTATAACCCGCAAAACTACATTCATTGTTATACATCGGTAATTGCTTTACTGTTTGTCCTTTTGTTTCCAATGTGTCACCTAGTTTACTAAAGTCTCCTTCACAACTTAAATAGTTTCCGTAGTAAACTATATAGCAATGAAACAAAACATTTTGAAAGCGAAAATCAGAGAAAGGTATCGTAATATTGCATTAAATGGTAATTCAAATTGCTGTTGTGCGCCTCAGGAATGCTGTAATACAACAGATTCTGATCCCAAAAATTCATCACTTGTTATTGGTTATAATGACATAGCATTAGAATCAATACCAGATTCCTCTATTCTTGGACTTGGTTGTGGAGCTCCTCTTAACTTTGCTAATCTGAAAGAAGGAGAAACTGTAGTAGATTTGGGCTCTGGCGCTGGAATAGATGTTTTCTTAGCATCCAAACAGGTTATGCAAAAAGGTAAAGTAATTGGGATTGATTTTACAGATGATATGCTGAAGAAGGCCATATCGGCAGCTAATGATAATAAAATAACAAATGTTGAGTTTAGGAAAGGAGACATTGAAAACAATATCCCTATTGAAAGTAATTCAGTTGATGCTGTCATAAGCAATTGTGTTATCAATCTCACTACGGATAAGTTAAGTACCTTCAAGGAGGTGTACAGAATTTTAAAGAAAGATGGCCAAGGAAGAATCATTATTTCTGATTTAGTTACAAGCAAAGAAGTACATGGGGAATCAATCAATGCTGACGATTGGTGTAGTTGCATTGATGGAGCATTGACTAAAGATAATTATATTGGCAGCATTAAGCAAGCAGGATTTCAAGATGTGAAAGTTTTAAATGAACATACCTATCTAAGTGAAGATAAAACTGATGGAAGGAAAATAACAAGTATAATTGTTGGGGCGATAACAAAATGAAATTATCATTTGGAAAGTCCAAACTTAAATCAGAAAAGACAATTCTTTTTGTGTGCGTAGAGAATGCCGGTAGAAGTCAGATGGCTGAAGGCTTTTTTAACAAAAATGCTCCAGAAGGCTACAGAGCTATTAGTGCTGGAACAAAGCCAGCATCACAAATTAATCCTGTCGTAATTGAGGTCATGAAGGAAGTTGGTATTGACATTAGCAATCAAAAATCTAAGGAAATTACAGAGGATATGATGCAAAACTCTTTCAAAACCGTGAATATGGGTTGCATGGTGAAAGAATCATGTCCAACATTATTTTTACCAAAACTTTTAGATTGGAATTTGGAAGATCCTAAAGGTAAATCCGTTGAAAAAGTCACGGAGTTAAGAGATGAAATTGACCAGAGAGTAAAAGAGCTTGTTGCAGGTCTTACGACTAACCAGTAAGTTAACAACCACTCAAAAGAAATTTTTTGCTGAGCTTATCGGCACCTTTATAGTAGTAGTGTTTGCCGCAGGGTCTGTTGTTCTTGACACAAAACTTGGTGGAACACTAGGAACTCCTTTCATTGCTTTTGCTCCTTTTGTTGGAGTTACAATAGGTGTTTATCTCTTTAGTAAAATATCGATGGCTCATTTTAATCCGGCTGTCACAATTGGATACTTAATTACCAAACATGTACGAAAAAATTTACTTGTATGTTACTTTAGTGCCGAAATAATAGGTGCTTTACTTGCAAGTGTCTTTGTGAAATATGTAATTGGAACAGAAGCTAATCTAGGGGCTAATGCTCCAAACTATAACTTTTCACTTCCTGTGATATTTGGGATAGAAGTTCTGGCATCAGCACTTCTAATGGCGGTCATATATGCAGTTGTTCTTACAAAAGGATTAAGAGGCTTTAGTGGCATTGCAATAGGTGGGATTATTGGATTAGATATTTTCTTTTTTGCATTTATCTCTGGTGCATCCATGAATCCTGCTCGTTCTTCAGCTCCAGCGTTGTTATCAGGTTTTTTGGCAGATTTGTGGTTATATTTGTCTGCGACTTTTGTTGGTACAGCATTGGTTGCTTTGATGCTAAGAAATAGTATGAATCAAAAATCAAATGAATAAGGATGTTAATTTAAACAAAGAAGGTTTAGGTGGGTAAGCAATCTAAGCTATCCCACCAGTGGTCTACCACAAGTATGGCATCTTAGGTGTGATTTCACAAACAGCAGTTCAGAACGTTCTGATACCTCTATGCATTCACGTCCACCTTCTTTGCAAATATGGCAATACAGTTTTGTCATTGAAATATTTCGTGAAAGTCAGATATTAAGTTGATCCTCTATACAGTATTTGGTCATAAATCTTAGCCTAACAAACTAAACATGTATTTAATACTAGTACTAGTCCCTAAACACTTCACATATTTTGAAATGAATTCTTGTCAAGAATCAGATTCATACTTGCTGGTATTGGCCCATGTTTAGTTATAAATAAGTAACAGATGCATTACGGCGGTCACGGTGACAGGAATCTGATTTTTCAGACGGGTCTAAAGTATCAATGGATCTAGGAATAAGGGCGCCAATGGATCCACAAGTTCAATGTCGGCGAGTTAAACACGTCATTAGGTTCTAAATTAAGATACTCACGACGCTTCTTACTTATGTTTATAAAACACAATCCTACTGATTACATGTAGAAATTTTTGCTCTATCCATTCTCGAAATTTATATTTCTATGTGCCCCATCGCAAAATGGCTTATTCTCTGAAGCACCACAACGACAGAGAGTATAATGCTCCATTGATGCTCCTTCACCAAACTCTACCCCCTCTCCAAGAAGTTCTATTCCTCCAGTAATATGATAGGGTCCGTTTTTAGAAACTGTAACCATTGGATTTCTTTTTTCTTCCGGATCCCTATATTCAGTATCACCAATAGAATAGCTGAGGGCACCAGAAGGACACTTTCTAATTGTATTAATTACTTCTTGTATTCTAGCACTATCAGGATCAATCCATGGCCTTTCATTAAGCTTGAAAACCGATGGCAAATTGTCTACACATTCAGCAGCGTGGGAACAAATCTTCCTATTATCATGTATCGTAATTTCCTTTCCAAAATAGTTCCGTCTTTTGTCTTTAATTCTTTTCTCATTATCATTCTCGTTCAGAGTTTTGTTTAGACTTAAAAATCCGATTGTTCCGTGTGTTCCATCACAAAATGGTTTATTTTTCGATGCTCCGCATCTACATAATGCTATTCCGCGTGTAGTTGAAAGGGGCTCACCTTTTGAGTTCTGAAGATTGTCAACAATCTTAGGTTCCATGTCGTTTATCAAGTAATATGGACCATTTACTAGTGGCAGAATCTTCGCCTTCACTTGATCATTAACATCAGTTTTATCATTATTTTTATTTGATTTCATGCAAAGACCGCTTGTTTTGGTTTCTTCGAAAAAGTAATACTTTTGTTACCTGATAAAAAGTTCATCAACATAACACCATTTCCATTTTTCTCCAGGTTCAAAAGATCTTATGATTGGGTGAGCTGTTGATTTAAAATGCTTTGTCCCGTGTTTATTTACAGAAGAGTCACAACATCCTACATGACCACACGTCAAGCAAAGACGCAAATGCACCCAGTCAGATCCGATTTTTTCACATTCTTCACATCCTTTTGTATTTGCATTGATTCTTTGATTCACTTTATCCATGTGATCACATGAATCCGCAACTTTATTGTTCACTTCACTTCACATTATTAGCTCCAAGAATATTTAATAGTTGTTAATTCATTCTTTTAGATTTAACTGTCTGGTTATTTTCATAAAATTGCCTAAATATTTTTGTTTTTATGAGCAATCTCATGTTTTAACCCCATTATGTCTAATAATTTCTAAATTAGCTTTGTTGTTACTTCCATCTTACTGAGATCAAAGAAATTTTAAATTCGATCATATGTTCTCTTACTAATGGTAGGTATAGAAAGACATAGTCAAGTATTTCCTATATTGTTGGTTAATTTTATAGGTACCCTAGGATTTAGTATCGTCTTACCTTTTCTTGTCTTTTTAGTTAGGGATTTTGGCGGAAGTGCTATAGTTTATGGTGTACTAGGTGCAACTTATTCTGCTTTCCAGCTTATCGGTGCTCCAATTTTAGGAAAATGGTCTGATGTTTATGGTAGGAAAAAAATTCTTCTATTAAGTAATTTTGGAACTCTAATTGGTTGGATTTTTTTCCTTATTGCACTATTTTTACCAGTGGAAAAACTTACTCTTGATACTGTTCTTTTCGGAAGTATTGTTATAAGTCTCCCTCTCCTTGTATTATTCTTTGCCCGAGCTATCGACGGAATTACAGGAGGAAATATTTCTGTCGCTAATGCATATCTTGCCGATATATCATCGGATGAAACTCGGAGTAGAAACTTTGGAAAAATGGCTATATCAGCTAACCTAGGTTTTATTTTAGGTCCTGCTATAGCTGGAATATTGGGAGGAACGATCTACGGTGTGATATTACCAGTTTTGGCTGCTTTGCTTCTGTCATTAATTACTCTAATTGTAATTGTTTTTAGATTAAAAGAATCTATGCCCACTTCTCCTCAAATTCTGGTACCAGAAGAAGGTAGCATAAGAAAAGTATTTGCACAGGAGTGCAAAGACTGTTACGATAATGAAAATTCCAAGAAACTCAAATTTCGAGATGTCTTTAAGTTGGAACATATTCCATATTTGCTTGTATTATATTTTTTGATATTTCTTGGATTTAATGTATACTATGCTTCATTTCCGATTCATGCCGCTAATGATCTAAAGTGGTCAATAACACAGTTAGGAATATTTTATGCGGTCTTAAGTGGAGTAATGGTTCTCATCCAAGGTCCTGTCTTACGCAAGGCGTTAAAAAAATTCTCAGAGGAAAAACTAGTTATAATTGGTAGCATAATTTTAGGTACTAATTTTGTTTTATTTGTATTCAATAATATTATCACTATATATGCGGCTGTAATTTTATTTGCAGTTGGTAATGGTCTTATGTGGCCATCATTTATGTCCATATTGGCAAACCGTGCAGGGACAGCTTTTCAAGGATCAGTACAAGGTGTTGCAGGTAGTTTTGGAGGCCTAGCAAGCATCATCGGGTTAATATTGGGAGGATTTTTGTATAGCTTGGTCGGAGCAGCTACTTTCCTAGTTAGCGCTGGGGTAATATTCACGGTCTTTATTATGTCCTTCCGGTTACTGAAAATGAGGAGTATTGATTAGTACAAGATTTTAAAGATTCCAATAATGAAGATTTCTGGTGATGTATTAGTTAAGTAATTCTTGTTCTGACAATAGCTAAGAAGAATAGGACCAAAATAGCAAGAGTTAGCGAGGAAATTATTACATCAGTTACCGGAACATCCAATGTGACAAAGATATCATCTACAAAATCTATGAATTGTTGGATTGCAAAAAAAGCAAAAATAATTATGGCATATATAGTTAGTTTAAGACGAGTTTTTCTATATGCAGTTATGGAGAGTGCTAGTAATAAGATAGAAAATATTGCAATACCTAGGGCCACTGCATTTTCTAATCCTTCATACGGATCGATTTCATGAATAAGCGAGAAGAAAATGTTTAACATAGTCAACATAAGATAGTCACTTATTCCATCTCCCTACTGCTAGATAATGATAGAAACATTTCTACAATTCTCATACTCCACCTATCCCAAATGCTAGGATAGTAGTTCCTAAGAAGTGTAATGATATACTTGGGATCGCTTTCGTGCAATTGATATCTCTTATATCTTCCATCTTTGGTCTCTTTAATTATTTTAATGTCAGTCAAGCGTCGAACATGCCAGCCGATAGAACTCGCTGATATTCTTACACTGTTGACAATATCTGTTTGAGTGGGACTTTTTTGTTCTAATATAAACATAAGAATTTTTCTTGCAGTTTCGTGAGTCAAAACTTCAAGTATTTCTTTTTCGTTCTCTTTGAAAAGCGCAGCAGGGAAATAATATTTATACAAACCACGCCTAGTAGATGTTACTCTTCCCATTTTTTCCAATTTGTCCAATTGATATTGAACTGTTCCCATTGAAATACCCATTGCCCTTTTGATTCTACGTAAATGGCATCCCGGATTATTTTGAATGAAATGCAACACTTTATCAACAGTGTCTTCGGACTTATCCATGACGAGGAAGCCACCATCGAAAAGGTACAACTAACAGTAATATCGTAATTAGGAATATGATAACGACTATTGGAAAGATGCAATATCTGCTTTTCATATTAATTGCGCCATTTATAATATAGTGGTACAAACGTCTGAGCGATTAATAGCTTCTCCTCGTATTATTCTCAACTCACTGATACGATTGTATCAGATTTCTTATTAATCCTGCAATTCCTTTTATGCCATGGAAACAAAATTAGTTTTTGCACTAGGAGCATTAATCATGTTGACTGACACGATGTTGATTGTTGCTGGTCTGGGATCATATAGTCAACAGCAGACAGCGATGGGTATTAACTATGCAATGGCCACATCAAAAACTTCTGATGTTAAATTTACAGATTCATTTAATCTTGAGAACTGCACTTTTTCTTCTACAGGTACCAATCCATATTTCATTCTGCAACCAGGCTATCAGCTTGTGTTTAAAGGTGTAGAAGATGACGAACCCCTTAACGTCACCAGTACTGTACTGGACGAGACCAAAGTTGTTGGTGATGGTATAGTTACAAGAGCAGTAGAAGAAAAGACAGTTAACAGCGAAACTGGCGACCTAGTTGAAATAACCAAAGATTACTTTGCAATATGCAAGGAGAACAATACTGTATTTTACTTTGGAGAGGATGTTGATAATTATGAAAATGGTAAAGTAGTAGATCACGAAGGATCATGGCTTCATGGCTCTAATGATGCTAGAGCTGGTGTGATAATGCCTGGAATGATTTTACTGGGCTCAAAATACTACCAAGAAATTGCTCCCGATGTTGCAATGGATAAATCTGAAATAGTAGGTGTGAACGAAACAGTAAAAGTTCCTTTTGGCAGTTTCAATGGTGTAATCCACATGAAAGAAACAAGCGACCTTGAACCAGCAACAACAGCAGAGGAAAATTTGCACGCACCTGGAGTGGGACAGGTAATAGATGGAGACACCAAACTCATCAGCGCTGGATATGTCAAGTGAGTCTGGAGTAAGAACTGCTAGGCAATTTATTATTGTTGCATATTCCACATTTGAGTATCACCAATCATATGCACATAGGAGATCAGCATTTGGTATGAATGACTACTTATTCGATTTGTTTTTCATCGAGTCATATAGTCTTAGTTTTATACCATAAACTCTTACAAATCTTAATGAATGATATAAAAATCATTTTTGGGGTTGTCATCATGATATCTCTTGGAACAACAATCAACGTTATTCAATCTACAATGACTCCGACATACGCGCAAACAACCTTTAAAATCGGTGCACCAGCAAGGTCTGAAACAGCACCTGTTGCAACATTTGAAAATGATATGTATGTTGCATGGTGGACCAATAAAACAGGGAACGATGAGGTAATGTATACAATGTCATCTGATGCAGGTAAAACCTTCACCGAGAAAATAAATCTCAGCAATACTCCTAATTCTGATTCAGTCGACGTAGAAATATCGGCGGATGAAGGAAAAGTTGCAGTTACTTGGTGGGAACGTAACCAAACAACAAATGAACCTGTTATTAGAGTAAGCAGTGATGGTGGCAAGACATTTGGACCACTGTTGAAACTAGGGAGTGATGAATAAATAGTTCCATAAATATACGAAATTCCGTGAAAGGTAGATTGTATGAACAATAATCAACGGACCCACCAGTTACCCGTGTTTAGGCATTAATAATAGGTTCTATAATAAGTAGCGAAGTTCGTCTTGTAAAGCCTATTGTGATACAAATGTGTAATTCTGATTACTATAATGTGCGTGGTTAAGTGATCGTCTATGAGCTGTTTGTACCAACCATCTTATTAATTATAGTAAACTGCCTATGAAGTATGGAATCTCAAACCAATAGCATATTTCTGTTGGTTGCAATACTTGGACTTGGACTATTCTTAATACTGATGTTATCTGGTACCATTGCGTTACCTTTACAGGCGGCGATACCCTCTTTCAGTAAATCAAACTTTCACAATTCACTTAAGATTGACAATAAATATTTCCCCTTGAACCCTGGGACTACTTACGTCTACAAGGGAACGGATGAGGGTGAGCCTACCCGCGACGTGTTCATAGTTACCGACAAAGTAAAGGTGATACTCGGTATAAATATACGTGTAGTTCACGATGACGCCTTCGTGAAGGGCAAACACGAAGAATCCACGGATGACTGGTTCGCACAGGACGATCAGGGAACTGTCTGGTACTTTGGAGAATTTACAACTGATCTTACTACCGGTAGTCATGAAGGCTCTTGGGAAGCAGGTGTGAATGGAGCAAAACCCGGAATAATCATGCTGGCACAGCCTGAGGTCGGCGATACGTATCAGCAAGAGAGGGCCAAGGGTGTGGCCGAAGACACAGGGACCATCCTCAGTCTGAACGAAGAAGTCCGCGTACCTTTCGGCTCCTTCTCAAACGTGCTGAAAACCGAGGACTTTAATCCTTTTGAGCTAGACATATTGGAAAACAAATTCTATGCACAAGATGTCGGATATATTAAGGCACTACGGGTGAAAGGAGGATCGGCAGAGGAGCATCTAGTACAAATCAAGGGCAAAATTAACGATACCCAGACAACCGAGATGCCATTAGCTATTAATGATACTAGTAGCAATGATACTAGTAGCGGACAACAGACACAGAGCCCACAAATGTCCGTAACTCCTTTAGAGAAAGGGAACATAGCTCCAAAAGCTTTTGACCAAAGCATATCTGTAGAACAAGATGGTCAACTAGATATTAATTTAGTAGGTAATGATGATGACAATGATCCCATACGATTTGACATAGTATCGAATCCATCAGATGGAAGTCTTGATAACCTTGATAAGTCAAAAGGTACTGTGACCTACGTTGCAAAGAAAAATTACATTGGAAATGATGAATTTACTTTCAAGGTAATTGATGATAAGGGAGCTGGTAGCAACGTCGGAATTGTGGATGTGACTGTTAATGCAGCCAATCAACCTTCTAATGAAGAAGCCAATCAACCTTCTAATGAAGAAGCCAATCAACCTTCTAATGAAGAAGCCAATCAACCTTCTAATGAAGAAGCCAATCAACCTTCTAATGAAGAAGCCAATCAACCTTCTAATGAAGAAGCCAAT
>Ga0209898_1000031_pt1 | contig 22229 bp, 14 predicted proteins | sample GWRWN2_50_60_FD_187225 | JGI IMG/M metagenome (GOLD analysis project Ga0209898, IMG submission 187225) | Riverbed sediment microbial communities from areas with no vegetation in Columbia River, Washington, USA - GW-RW N2_50_60 (SPAdes)... | ecosystem: Environmental > Aquatic > Freshwater > River...
AAAATCTATTTTATTGCTTTGAATAACGTTAAAAAACATTATCGATTTCAAACAATTTCGCTACCAAAGATGTCCTTATTATTCATTCTTACTTAATGTTTTACGTGTTAGATATTAGTATGCTGAGATGCATGTCCCTATGTTTTTATTCTCTTGTCCTGTACTTGCTCCAAATCTAAGTTAGGAATTAGATAGTTGCAGTACGTACTTCTAAACCGCTAAAATATTAGCAAATTATTTGTCATGGAATTGAGTTTGGTGTGTACTTGCGGTAATTATACAATTAATAATATTTTTCTTGACTAAGGAGAATGATAAAAATAGTCCTAAATTAATATTTTTAGTCAACATATGAGTGATGACAACGATTCCCCTTTGGTAAGTGTTGTAATTATTGGTAAGAATGAAAGTGATACAATTGAAGAATGTATTCTATCCATTTTTAATCAAAATTATCCTAAATTTGAAATTATATATGTTGACGATAAATCAACGGATAATACACTTGAGAAAGCTGATGAACTAGAAAATATTCTAGAATCAAAAAAAAATTGCAAGAGATACCTTACACTATCGGTAGAAACAAATTTTCCTAGCAAAAATAGAAATATTGGCTCAAAGGTTTCTCACGGCAGCATAATTGCTTTCATCGACGGAGATTGCATTGCTAATCCTAACTGGCTGGAAAACTTGTTAAAACAATTCTCAAGAGATGTCGGAATGGTCGGAGGACCCATAACCCTGGCACATTCGAAGAAGTCAAGTAATACAAAAGCGATAGACGTCGTGCTAGGATCGTATTTGGGCAGTGGTGGTTCTGCGTTATTTTATCAAATTAAAAGAGATCGTGAAGTTCTTGATGTACCGTCCGGCAATATGGCCGTTCGCAAGCATCTTTTGGAAGGCTTAGGGGGTTTTGATGAAAAGTTACGTTATAATGAAGACAATTATTTATGCTACAGAGTTCGCAAGGAGGGATATCGAATTATTTACGCATCCAAAGCTAGGATATATCATTATATAGGAATAGATTCCTACACTGATTTTGCGTCGTATTTTGGAAGATATGGATATGAAAGAGGAAAAAATACTGCAAGGAGTCCTAAATTTTTAACACTGTTCAATCTATTCTCTTTTGGTCTTATTTTTTCTGCCTTCTCGCTTCTAATGCTAACTCTTTTTGGTTTTACGGCACCTATTGCTCTCCTCTACTTATTTATCGCAGTAGTCTTAGTCGAGTTAATTTTTTCATTCAAATTGGCAGTCGCAAATAACTCCATTACGTTACTATTTTTATTTTTAGGATATTTTATAACCTTGCACAATATCTATAATATTACATTTTTCTTTGGTTATTTGACAGGCATGGGGCATGTAGTAATTCGGAGGAATGAATCTACAACAGTCATAGCAAAAGGATAAAGTTAATAAACTAAATTGACCACCTCCACTGAAACCAGGCAGAGATGATGACCAAAGTCATTTTTACGCATACTAATAACTGACAGGTTATTCATGCAAATATATTATTTCAATGGCCAATTAGGTTAAATTTTACCGTTACAGATTTTAGAAACTATACATTCGACTGTAATATCCAAGTTAAGTAAGTAACGATTCAAACATTTATTCGTTAATTGGATACAGATAAAAGCAGATACCTACTTACAATTAGACGGGACTGAATGCTTAATGAAAGATATAGTCATAGTAGCATCAAATCCTATAGTAAGACATCCCAGAATTTTGAAAATTGTTGGTTCACTGAAGAAGCGATACACTATAATTGCTTTAGGATGGAATCGAGATGGGCTCTCCTCAACGGACGTGAAGGGATATATTGTAGACCTGACTTTATTCAAGGTCAGAGCACCATGGAATAAACCTTCTCTAATCCTATATTATCCTTTATTATGGACGTGGATACTCTCAAAGCTTTTGAAATACAAACCCCGGGTCGTTCATGCTATTGATTTAGATGTTCTAATACCCTGTTGTATTTACAAAATAATATTTAGGAAGAAACTAGTGTATGATGTACATGATAGGTTTGGTGGCTATGTTCCATCCGGTATACCATTTTTATGCACCTCTGTTAATTTATTGGAAGAATTATTAAGTAAGAGATCTGACGTATTAATGACAGTTTCAGAAAAAGTTTTAAGCACATTTCGTCTGCGGCCAAAACACTATGCTATTATTGCAAACTATTCGGAGGATTATAATACTAATGGGGAAAAACCAAAAGGACATCCTTTAACCCTTGTTTACACCGGACTTATTAGTAAGGAGTATGGTCTAGAAAAAATAACTATCGCAATAAAGGATCTGAAAGACGTTGAACTCATTATTGCTGGCAGGGTTGCCGACAAACAATTACTCGATGGAATTATTACGTCACCAAATGTGAAGTACAAAGGACATGTAGTGCCCACTGAATCAATAAAACTGGAATCGAATTCTGACGTCATGATAGTCTTGTATGATTTAGATTATAGTAAGAACAAATTATCAAGCCCCAATAAAATCTTTGAAGCAATGATGTGCGGAATTCCGGTAATTACGAATATGGAACAGGAATTAGTCGATAAGGAAGTTCGATGTGGTATCGTGGTTGATTACAACAATATATCTCAGATAAGGGAAGCTGTCATTCTCTTCAGGGATAACGAAGAGTTGCGTAAAAAAATGGGTCAAAACGGCCGTGAAGCATTTGTGCAAAAATATAACTGGGCCAAGATGGAACAAAAATTGCATGAAATTTATAGCAATCTGATCGTAAATAAATAATATGTTGTTTTTACCTTTAGACAAAACTTCAAAGATTGAACCTTTAGTAGCGTATTTCAAATCGATACTCTTATACAGAATCTTTAAAGCCACAAATGATTACTTCTTATGTCTCATCTTTCTAGTCACTTTTTTCAAGATACCAATTAATTGATCATAATCGAATGCATACTTCCGGAATCTGGATTTCAGTGACTTAATTTATGTTTTCATATTAACATAGGCATCATTAATCAGCTTACAAACTACATCTAAAGACATTTCATTTTCCATTTTTTGGTAAGCTGCTTGTCCCATTTCTAAGCATTTAGAATTGTTTTCAATGAGTTCGACAATATAATTAGCCAGTTGGTTACTATTATTTACTTCGAAAATATTCCCCGTTTTGCCATTATCAACATATTCAACTAAGGTTGGAACATCTGATACTATCACAGGTTTTGCAAATGTATATGATAAAGGTATGACCCCGCTAGAAGAATATTGAAAGAGATTATTGTATGGAAGTACAAGGAAACATGCTTTGCTAATTAAAGCGGGAATTTCGGAACTTGTTATATATTTGTTGATTATTGTGATGAATTTGCTATCATGGTTGTGAATATTTTCGAAAAATTTAATGCCCTCAAATCCTGGATAGGGTTTTCCCGCGATTACTAAATTAAAATTTTCTCTTAATTTATTTTTTGCAATCTTCACAGCTTCGACCAATGTGTCAATCCCCTTCCAAGGTGCAATGTTGCCAAAGAACAATATGTACTTATCTTGAAATATAGAATCATACGATCTCGTGCTTGAATCATTAGCATTGAATTCTAGTAAATATTTGTAGTCTAATTGTCGTATTACATGAATCTTCTTTTCATCAACATTTTTTACCATCAACTTTTGTTTGTGCGATAAAGCATGGACAAAGATTATATCAATTTGATTGCCCATGAAAGTAGGTTGTGTAACCATCTTTCGAAATAATACCTGTAATCTTCCATCTATGCCTTTAGTGAATAATCTATACCAGAGACTAAAGATGTCCAGGTCATGTAAAGTCCAGCAAATATGCTTTCTTCTCAGTTTTAAAAAAGGAATGAATAAAAAAAAAGCGGGCAAATAGTCCTGCACATGTACTATATCGTATTCTATTCTCGTTAGTGCATTAAGCAATATAAAAAATAAAATAAATACTCGAATAATTCCTACTACTGATGAATTACCTTTTGGAAGCCATTTGTTTGGATAAATAAATTTTATTCCTTTTTGGTTTGCTGCACCAGTGACACTTGGTGATTTCTCTGAAAAACAATACAAGATCACGTCTGCATACTTTGAAAGACCTCTAGCAAAATAAGAAGTATAATCTGAAAAATCATCATTATCAATCAGTAAGACCTTTAAACGTTCTTTTTTAGATGACAAATGAGAAGAAGATGATGATAACTCGCTCAAATATTTTTCTTTTTTTTATTTATTATTTAAATATTTTTAGAAGTGACGAAAGCATATTAACGTAGATCTCAAATTAAGTGTTTTTCATATATTAGTAATTGTTATATTATTCTCATGTTCTTAATAGTTAGGAAATGTTCTCCGGCATGCTGGGTTATTATATATAGTCTTAGTTCTACTGACCTGTTTGCAATTTCATAGGGAAGAAAAAACGTTTCACTTGTAAAATTTCCCGACGTATTGTCAAGAAGAGTTGACCACAATATTTTCTTGGTTGAGGATGTATCATAACCAGGACTGTACTCTATTATTTCTGCTAAAAATGTGGCTTGGCCTTTAATGGATTTTGCGAAATAATCTAAAGTTAAAAGAAGTGGCTCTGTTGATGTATTATTGATATGAATGGGCAAAAAGGCCCGATTGTATAGTTTTCTTTCATTGCTCGTATCAACTTTAACAGTTAAGGTATCATTTTCTTGAGTTAAGGCCGCATTATTGAAGGGAGACCATATGTGATTTTTGTCAAGTAAATTTATTTGTGGTATTTGCGATGAGGGCTGAAGAACGTTAGATAATAATATTGTAGTATTCTCAAATGTAGCTAGTACGTTTTTATCATATGAATTGTACATCTTCTGTAATCGTTGTGCATAATCATCATTGGCAGAAAATAGTTCTCTGAAACCGTCATCGACTATTAAAATAAGTTTTTGGGTCTTTATTGATCCTACTCCTAGATAGCTATAATAATCATGATCTAGATGAAACACATACTGTGGTATCCAGAAATAAAAAGGATTTGAAATTACAGTAATTTTCTCATTACTGTTGTCTTGTAGATATTTAATGAGAAGAGAGCTTGCTGTAAAATAAGGCGATGTATAATCTTGTGTTATAAGCATACTTGTATTTACCAGTCCAAAAAAACCTATGACTGAAATGATAAAGAATGGTAATACTTTCTGGACTCTTTCGTTTTTAACTTTTTTTGATAACTCGAATATAGCCAGTGCGGGCGCAATACAAAATGCAGGGAAAATAAGAATGAAATGAAAGTATTGGCTCCATCCAATGAGGTACAAGAAGATTGCATATGGCAAAATCCACAACAAAATAAACAAATCTCTTTTTATTGCGGCATAAACAATTCCGAAGAAACCAATAGTCAATAAAATTGGGTCGATTTTGATATTCTTCTCTATAGTATTAAATAATGAACCTCCTGTTCTATTTGCTTGATCATAGATACCTGTTATCCAAAGATCTAATTGTCCCATATACATAGCATAAGCAGGCCAAATTAGTGGGATCAAAATTACAGGAATAACCCACATTCCAAGCATACTCCAATTTCTCTTGTTACTACCTTTCATAACTATAAGAGAACCCACCATTGGAATCATGGTAAAGGCCGGAATTTTTGTGAATACGGCAAGACCCAAAAAAATACCTGAGAGCAAGACTAATGGAATATTTTTGTTTTTGATACCATTAGGCAAGTTATTTTTAGGTACATAAATTGCAAATAATATGGATGAAAGTAGAAAAGGCAGCAAAACAGAGTCTAACCATACCATTCGGAGTAACCATGTTATTGGCATTACAGCAAAAATAATGGATGCAACTAATCCAACATTTCTGTTATAGCGAAGCTCTGCTATTTTGTAGACGAGAATAGTATCAATTACAGCTAGAAAAGCCATCAAAAGTCTTGGAACTATCCAAAGGGTCTCAATTGAATGTAAGTCCCCAATTTCAGGACTTATCGAATCAGGATAACCAGTCATTCCCAACAAGCCTGCTAAAAAGAGCTGGCCAAAGAATGGGTGGTCATAACCGAAAGATGGATCTCGAAAGTCTATTTCTTCCAATGCACGCATGATTCTCTGAACATAGATGCCCTCGTCATGTTCGGGATAAAGAAAGCCAATAGGATTCCATATGTGGGTAAATGCTGATAAGATAATAGGTATGAATATCAGAAATGAATTATAATTATATGTAACAGACTGCATGTATTAAAACTACCATATGTACATTAATTTTTAAGCATTTTACTATCAAAAAGCAAATTATTTATTTAGACTATATATCATCTGATTTTCGAAAAATATGCTGTCAGGTACAACCAAGGAGTCACCTTTACTGTTCCGGCAATGTTTGCCTTTCATACTAGGACCATACCTTTTTTATTTTATTGGGATTAGAACTTGGTTCTAGTTTTTTTCACGTCTAAACATACTCAGTTATCTGATTTATTTTTAAGGCTTGAATTTCCTGAGCCGGTAAAAATGTTATCAATTAAAAAGTAAAATTAATTAATATACTTCATCGATAAAACCAATCTATTATTTTCTTGAATTTATTAGAGATGGTTATTAGTGGCTGAGAAATTTTATCAGGCATCATCTCTATGAAAAATAGTCCATCGGACTTTTGGATTACATGAAGTTTCATTAGTAATAAGTAGGTAATCATAAGCGTAGTAACTATGCCTATAGTGTAACCCACGTCTAATGTTACTAAAAAGAATGAAAGTGAAATAGGTAAAAAAAATGTGAAAGCCAGGGGTTTCCAATATATTGACATTCTAATCGTTTTAGCTACGATTATTGATGCAATGAGCCCTGTTGCAGTCCCAATGGTATATGAAATAGCAACTCCTGTAATTCCAAATGTTGGTACTAGTATGAGATAGAGAATAGTTCGTGGAATACTTGCAGCAAGATTAATACTCAAGGTATATCGATATTTACCGTAAGAGAAAACTAAAGTCTCGACTCCTGTGAAAACAATAATGGCAAAACTTGACAACAATAAAATTTGCAGCGAAATTGACCCTTTTTCATAATTAGAGCCGATCAGGTGCATAATGTCATTGGAATAAAAGAGTATCGAACAAGATAGTGGCAACGCCAAAATAGCACTAATTCTAATTGTTTGCCATACAAACTTCTTGCGACCGTCATGCATAGAACTCAGGACTGGTAAAGAAATTGTAAATATGGTGTATACCACTGAGTTTATAGCATTCGCTATCGCCAGGGCTATAAAGTATATGCCAGACTCGTGCGATCCATATGTATTGTACAACACTAACGTTCCCAGATCAATTCCCAGTGTTGTAATTAACATGGGAATCCATGCTACCAGCCCACCTGTTAGAAGACCTTTAGACGCATTTCGCAAAGTCATAGACCGTGTGGTAAATCTACGAGATGATTTGAATAACTTAAATATCGAGACTGCCAAAAGAGCGGAAGATAAAATCTGCCCAAAAAATGTGTAACCCAAAGTTAAGCCAACAATCCCGTAACCTGATAAAACTAAACTGAGCGCCAGAATAACTTTGGCAATGGATGAGACGATTATAATTACTGGCAGTACTTTTGTTTTAAGTGAAGCGACAACGATAGAAAATAATGCAGTATACAAGGCATATGAGGTTATCAATAAATTTATCACAATTATTAAAAGAAAGTCTATTCCAAAGACATGTGAAAGCCAATCATTGAGAAGTAGAGTGACCAAGCATGTAACTACGACACCTATTACTAGAAATACCAGTGAGATTTTTACGTAGAGTTTAGCTTCTGTTTGATTATTTTGCAAGAAGCTCTTTCCGACGAACTTCTGAATGCTATCGGGCAAACCAATAATTGCAATATTTGCAAAGATTTCTGAAATTGAAACCAAAAGCGAAAACGTTCCGATAATTTCAATGGTGGTAATTCTGGCCAATAATATCAAAAAAATATATCCGGAAACCATAGATGAAATCAGTTGAATATAGAGATATATTGCTCCTCTTCCGACTTCATTTCTTATCATACTTTAATCAACTTGACAAATAATCACTGTGATAATGGATTTAATTAGGCTTTAAACTCATCTATAAATGAATTCTAGAAATGCATTTTCCCATCGTAACTCTAAAAAGCTCGTAGATGTAACGAATACATCTGTCCCTTGATAAAGGGTTAGGTTTGCGAGATATGAGGAGCTAAATATTTCCAGAGACTCCCTTTGACTTTCTATGTTCTATTACTAGGTAAATTATTTTTATTCACAGTTTGTTCATAAATAAATATTGAATTGAGAGTATGGTTTACGACGAATTGACATTAGTCATCACTTAAAAGATCTTGAATATTAGAAACTTTTTCCTTCCACTCTTCCATCCTTTCAATTTTAAGTTGATACATCCCTTTAGCCAGATCATCTTTCTTTGTCATAGCAACCATAATTGCATTCCTAATTTCTTCTCTTGAATTATTTGTGTAAAGGGTGCCTTTATTGAAGTACCGCCTTAGAGGAGTCCAGTTAGAAGTTATTAATGGCTGTTCAAGAGCCATGGCTTCGTATCCGCCTGCAACGATTGAGGTATTTTCTGTGGTAAGATCCATTATCACATCAACTTTTTGTAATAGGTCTACATAGGTATTATAATGTAGGAAGCCAGTCAAGATGACATTATCTGGTTTTTTAATCAGCAGTTTATTATCGATATTTTTTTTGCTACCTGTTACATAAAAGTAAACATCGGGCAGGTTTGTTGCGGCATCAAAGACTGCATGTAGTGGTTCGTCATATGAAAATGATGAGACGACTGCGACGTTGAAAATAGCCTTTTGCTCCAATCTATATCCCTCTTGTTTCTTCGTTGATGATAATATATCTACAAAGTCAGGAATTGGATCTTCCAATACTATGGGCTTTATTTGATAATTTTGTAGAAGATAATTTTGTTGTTCCTTGTTGATAACTATATTAAGTGTAGCACGCCTCATAATTATTCTACTAAAGTTCTTGGACCAAGGCTTGGTAATTGCCCCAGTGTGCACATCAATTAAAATTTTCGGTTTTGACATGTAAGCAAAAAAGTTTCTATACACCATGGCAATGAAAGCGCATGTTATGGGTGGACTCTGGCAGATTATTACATCAGGTCTTTCCCTTCTCAGGATCCGTAAAGTCCGGATATGAAGCAGCGGATGTTTCATGCGAGAGGTATGCAGAAAATGAAGAGAAGCTCCAATGTACTTTGAGATTCCATTTGCTCTGATACCTTCTCGGTCCCATACTATGAAAACAATCTTACTGTTGCCTTTGGCCAAAGGTTTTTTTTTATCAATATTTTCTTGCATTGCTCGGAAATTACCTATTGAGAAATCGTAGGAGCTAGGATTTATGCCTTTAAGCAGATTTTATAATCTCAACGTTTGGAGGAACATGAATGCGTGAACTAATATGGGAAATCCTTATTATCGAAAAATGGTAAAGGGATGTTATTATCGATTTCGCGTGAGACCCCCGCTCTCAAACCCTCTTTAGATATTAAATCATGATTCTGATAATTCAGATTATGACTATAGAACAAACATTGCAAAAGGAAATTGAAGATTTCAAAACATGGTGTGATAGAGAAAATGAAATAAGTCCTTACAAAAGTTATGTAAAGAGAAGAATTGAATTAATAAACTGGGTTTTAGAAAATATGAAAAACCCTGAAGTTATTTTAAAAATAAATCAAACGCATGATATTTTTGAAGATGATAAAGTACAAACTGAATTAAGAATATTGGATCGCATTTTCTATCAAGTGTGTAGTAACGAAATTAAATGAATGTAAAAGATGAGATTATGCCTAATCGCGCCTGTGTATCTCGGCCTCCTCCCCTTTAGTAACTTCAAACCACAGTTTATCTCCATCAAACATGTTTACTTTATTTCTAGGTAGATAAAACTTGTCTTTATCAAGAACTCCCTTTTTTGTTATTACATGTTCTCCATCTATTTTTTGAACTTCCCCTAGTCGAAGTCATCAATTCCTCGAGCCTCCTTTTATGACCTTTCCAAACTATTGTTTCGTTCATATGTTCTTATCTAGCAACATCTGATTTAATGCTTGGATCACTCAGTTAAAACCATCCTCGACTGCTTAAAACAGTCTAAAATATTATTTGGTAACTTATCGTTGGATTAATTTCTCTATAGTTTGATTTGGATTCTACAGTAATTTTGTTGCGGCAAGAGTTTACTTATTTCCCATGATACCGCCGAAAATATTCTTTAGCGTATCCAAAACTGAATTGCCAGTCTGATTACTTGCTGTTTCGGTCGCATTAGCAGTTTCGTTTGCAACAGTACTAACACTGGTATCTGTTTTATTAATTGCTGTTTCGGTCGCATTAGCAGTTTCGTTTGCAACAGTACTAACACTGGTATCTGTTTTATTAATTGCTGTTTTGGTCGCATTAGCCGATGACGAATGTAACACCGCCTTTTTAATATCTAACATGTGGAGTCCGGGGCTGTCAGTCTGTATGTAGAATCTAAATTCCGTTGGTTTGTTTAAAAGAGTAGGTGGAAGTTGAAATGTCTTATTTGTTGATTTCCTATCGGTATCATTCAAAAAACTTCTCCAAAGAATTTCGTTCGTCTTGTTATCTCTTACTTCCACGAAGAAAACCGCTTTGCCTGAGTATGATGTTGTTCCATATTCAATGTCCATGAAGACAGGTTTATTCGAGCCAGATGATATTTCTATTGGCAAATAGGCTCGATTATATAATGTGGTGTTGTAGCCAGTTTCGGCAACAATATTTAAACCACGAGCGTCATGCGTGATGGTTGCAGCATTGTATGGACGCCACCCATATTGCTCATCGATTAAATTTATTTCTGCATTTTGAGCCCGTAAGTGCATTAGCTGATTGGCCAAAACAGTCAGGAAAAGAAAAAATATTAAAATTCCAATATTCTTTTTGAGAAAAATTCTTACCAAAATTGTCATTTCAAAGTGTCCTCCTCTCCTATAAGAATATTCTGCCTCAAATTAGTCAATTCCTCACTCACTCAAGGAATTCAGGATTCAAAAGTGTGGTATGACAGAGTGAATGACGATAGTACCTAAAAAAAGAGATCTTAAGAAAAGAATTGAATTAATAAACTGGGTTTTAGAAAATATGAAAAATCCTGATACTAAAATTGGCGATCTTACCTATGCGAAAATGAATGAAATTATACTACTAAATATAAATCGTACTTATTCCATATTCGAAGCCGGTAAATAGCATAGAGAATTAAGAATTTTGGATGGATATTCTATCAAGTCTGAAGTAACGAAATAAAAAAGTAATGTTAAGTCAGAAGATTATCGCATTTCTTGTAGAAAATTCATGCTTTCCTTGACCCTCAGTTTATAACCTAAAAATAATTTTAACTGGTTTCATGACAATGTTCTCTGGTAACGAAAACAATTCATACGTAAAATTACCTGATGTATTTTTAACTGTTTTTTCCATTGTGTCAGTCCGTTGCTATCTTTGATCTCGATAGAAAATTTCGCGTAAGCAGACAAGCTCTTTGAAGAATAATCTAACAACAATAATAGTGGTGCCTCCGTATTACTAATGACCGTGTCTAGGGTCATCTTTTTAGAAGATTTGTTTAACTTCTGGTTGTCTACATACATTGTCAAGTTTTCACCACTCGATAGAATTTTCACATTTTTATCAATTTTCCATTTATCATCTTTGGTTAAATTGATAATTTTTTGCTCCTTGTTGATATCTATATTAAGTGAAGAGACTTCTCATAATAATTCTACTAAAGTTCTTGGACCAAGGCTTGGTAATTGCCCCAGTGTGCACATCAATTAAAATTTTCGGTATTGACAAGTAAGCAAAAAAGTTTCTGTACACCATGGCAATGAAAGCGCATGTTATGGGTGGACTCTGGCAGATTATTATATCAAGTCTTTCCCTTCTTAAGATTCGCAAAGTTCCTATATATAACAGGGGATGTTTGATACGAGAGGTATATAGGAAATGAGAGAAGCTCCAATGTACTTTGAGGTTCCGTTTGCTCTGATACGTTCTCGGTCCCATTCTATGAAAACAATCTTACTGTTGCCTTTGGCCAAAGATTCCATTTTATCAATACTACCTTGCATAGGTCGGACAAAACCCTATTGAGGTCAATCATACCAGTTAGGATTCATGCCTTTAAGTAAAATGAACTACTTGACAGTCATGGTAATGCAAACATAAGTACTCCGGAAATTATAAAGCCTCAAAGGAACAGAAAGTTTACAGATACATTCCCATAAATTAAATCTCTAAAAAATAAAGGATTTACATTAAGACGTACTTTACATATTATTACGCCTATTGTGTAACCAGAGAGGACCATTAATACTATTGGCATAAAACTTAGCAGTGGATTTGCTGATTCATAGATTCCAAACAAATGGACCGGCTCCGACAGACGAACCTCCTCCTTGTATTTCTCTCATCATATTTCTAACAAAATTTGGCAGTACCATCTATGTCTTGAGTTGTTTTTTCATTCTGTTTGCGCCAATTTGCTATTGTTTTGAAATTTTTGTCGATGAATATTATTTGCTCAATGTCGGTGAAAATCATCGTCGACTGATGCCCTTAAATCTATTTATCAACTATGTTATTCGTTCAAAATTAATAAATAATATGATTTTTGTCTAATCATAAATATAATAGTCAACACCTATAGAGTATCGATAAAAAGGGAATATTTAGTTGAAGCTTAATAAACACAAAAATCTTTTCATAGCGCTAATCTCAGGAACCCTGATTTCTAGTATTCCTGTATACCTTGTCCTGTCGTACTTACTTATCCCAGCCAAATTTACCCTTCCACTGGCCGTAGTTATGGGAATAATTTCATTGGGATTAATTAGGTACTATTCCATAACACACAACAAAAACGACAACAGTGAACAAGAAAATGATGAGCCGGAACTAAGTCCTATAAATGGTTTCATTAATAGATCCGAAAACAATAACAAAATATATTCAAATGTTATTTTTACCCTGATTTATTTAATTTTATTACTAGTATGTTTTTTCGGCTCAAAGTCGAATCTGGACACAATTTATTCAAATTGGAATTCATTTGAAATCATAGATATAATAACATTAGGCGCCGGGATTTTAGTTTCTTTTTTTATGCCTGGTTATGCGATTGTACATCTTTTAGTCAAAAAACAGATAATTCGTCCTCTGCTAAGAGTTCTATTAGCGTATTTATGTAGTATATTAGTCACCGGCTTAACCACATATATTTCGGCAATATTTCTTGAGAGTGATATCTTTCAAAATAAGATTATCCTTATTGCGGTAAATCTCTTCATACTCATGGTATTCGTTACCTATTATCGTATATATAGGTCAATTCCCACTATTAATACCAATAGTTGGAATAGATTATATAATAGTGTTTTTGATACAGGTAAGAAATTTCTGAAATTAATTACACAATATAGTTGTGAATTGCATGTTTTCGGAAGTCTTTTTGCCCTACTAATTATATCTACATATTATCTGTACGGCGGCATTACCATAGGTGATCAGTGGTATCATCAAGGTCGTGCGATTCTTTTTATGTCTGGTTACTTTAAAGAAATTGTTTTATCAAATGGTGATAATATATATTCTCCTCTCCAATCAGCTTTACTATCTGGATTAACAACTCTTTCTGGTACACCTCTTGTAAATACATATGCCAGTATTGCTTTTCTGAATATGACAGCGGCGCTTGCATTTTACTATTTTTGTTCTAGATGGTTTCCTCCCAACAAGAAAAGAGCAGCTTTACTGGCGTCATCACTTTTTGTATTTGGTTCAGGATTTGGATGGATTTATATACTATCCTCAACAGCAACAGGTTCTACAATACCACAAATTTCATCTGTCGCTGCTTTACTCGACGACACTGTAAGGGCCCCTGACATAAAGCTGTCTGCTAATTTTATGATTGCAGCGTTTCCCGATTTTAGTACCGGTCTAATTTATATCACCTTACCGGCAGGTTTCGTACTTTTAGGTCTAATTCGTACTAGATTTAATAATAAACTCAGTTACACCGCAATTCTTTCAATAGTTTCAATTGTAGGTATCTTATTCCATGAGGAATTTTATCTATTTATCGTAGTATCTTCACTTCTACCCTTAACTTTCAACATAAGGGAAAAAAATTCCTTATATTTGGCATTTCTTTTTGCCTTTGTAGTTGCATACATATTAGATTCATTACTTCCCGTACGATACTTTACCTCAAGAGAGATTGAGGGAATACCATTAATTAATCTTAATATATTTTTTGTCCTAATAGTGTGGGGACTATATGCAATACAGCAGAATTTACGAAAACATTTTTACTCTTTTTCTATTTTCCGGCCTAGAGTTAAAAAACATCTCACTAATTACACTTCTAGATTTAATTTCGTACCAAAAGTTATAGTTGTATGGATTGTTGTTTATTTATGTGCTTTAAGTTTTATTGTTTGGACTCAACTTCCGAGAAATTATATAGATGTTCAAACGAACCAAGTTACCACACCATGGTATTTATACTCGATGAGATTAGGTCTAATTGGTTTACTTGGAGTAGCCTCTATTCTTTCATATCTCTACAAAAAATTTGAGAAAGAGGTATTTGTTTTTGGAATTATAATTATCGTTGCTCTTCTTGTAGGTCCATATTGGAACGAACACAGATTCAGTAAATACATTATGATCGGCATGATAGCATTCTCAGCATTAATAGTTTTCAAAATATTGATCTACACATCAAATAAAAAACCAATTCTTAATGGGATTATTATAGGTAGCATACTTGTATCTACCAGCCTTTCAACTTTAATTTTTATTGGGTACAATGTAATGACAATGCAGAACCATGATTACGCACACGCCCTAGGTCGAAGAAATTTTCCCTCTATGCAGGAGATGAACATGTTAGATTTAATGCGTTCTAAAATATTAAGCGATCCAAATTCTAACAACATTGCAAGTTTCCCAAAGGAGTATCAGCCTCGTGAGGGGACTATTATTAACAAGCTTACGTCTTTCTCTGGTCTATCTTTTGGTCAGACTACTAAAACTTCTCTTATATTAAATTCTTCGTCGTTGAATGAATTATTTCATCTTTTGGAGGTTACCAATACGAAGTATATTATTATTCCAATTAAGGATATCAAGGTACAAATACTTACAGATGCTGCGCGATTCATGCTAGAGAATTTTCCAAAGATATATAATGATGGCAACTATCTAGTTCTACGTGTTCCATATTTACAGGAACGAGTAATAGTTCCCGAAAATAAAGTGGCTATTGTCTATAATAATAAAGATATCTCATCCTTATTGGGGGTGTCTGAAAAAAAGGCGCTACCCTATAACAATGATACATTTGATTTTGAAAAAAACAAGATGAAATTTATAAATATACATAATGAAAATCAAACCCAAAAGGCAACAATATACAGTAATAAAGCGAATGGCGGGATAACACTCTGGTCTAAAAACCTTGATAATAATGGCAGTATAAACTACATCGAAACTAGATTCATGATACTCGGAGACGATAAAACTGGAAGAGATAGCGCTGGAATAAAATGGAGTGACGGTAACAATGTTTACACATTACGGCTTTCAAAAACAGGATTACAATTAATGCAGCAATCGAATAATGATAGTGAAAAATCGCTTTTATTTGAAAATCGTGAAATTGAAAAAAATGATGAAATATGGTATTCATTAAAGGTGGGGATCTTGGAAAACTCGATTAATGTGTACGTTAATGATTTATTAAAAATTAAAGTTCCAAGAATGGTATCGAATAATACTCAACTTGGTATTTCCAAAGTGGGTATTAATTCCGAGAATAATGTCGCGACGTTTGATGTAGTTAAGATAGGAAAAATCCCTTTCTCAGAGGAATTCTATGACAATAAGAACAAATATACGTATTATTATCCACTGAGCTCACTTGCCCTATCAACAAGAGGATACGGTATTTTTGCTGATGATGATTATTCAGTTTTGTCTAAGGACAATATTATAATACCATTTGATCCTGTTGCCTGGAACGATACCCAGTTTACTAATTATTTAAATTATGCAAGGTATGGAGGAACGTTAATTGTAATGAACTCGAATGATAATTTTAACGGGATGTTTAGCAAACTATTTTCAATAGATTCTAAAAGTAACAAAACTGAATCATTTAGCAGCATTGTAAGACATGATACTCAACAGCCATTTCTAAATGTGTCGGGTAGGATAAAAAGTTTTGAAATTCCACCTTCGCCCGATGTGAAAGTAATAGCGTCTTATAGGAACATGAATAACAATGTAATTGCGCCATTTGCAATTGAAAAACATTTTTCCGGTACGGGTAGAATTATATTAATTAACGATAAGGCGTATTTTGATTCAATAAATAATAATCCAGAAAAAAACTTCTTGTCTCTTCCAAAATTACCACTAATCTATCTTAGACCTGACAATTCGCAAGTTTCAATGAAGGCTCAAGATACAAAGGCTATGATCGGAGGTGTGAAAGCATTTGGCAAAATGGCCATAAATGGGTCCTCCTTTTCAATAATGAATGACTCTTCAGGTTCATCCAATGTTCAAGCTAGTGATATATTAATTTTTGACAAGTACGGAAATTTGAAAAATCAGATTAAAAATCCGGCTGGGGTAAATATAAGGCTCTTTGGACAATACAAAGTACACATTAATTCGAGTGGAATCTTATCGTTACCGCAAATGAGTTCCCAATTTGACTATATTGGAATGTCAATACCAAATGATTTTAATATGACAGTTAAGCTTTTGCCTAACAAAAATAGTCATGCTACAATTGTTACTAATGAGAGTAATCAGTTAAAAACTATTGAAGTTCATAATGAATCACGGATAGAATTTTCTAAAATCAGATCCCCGTCTCATTCGATACATACTGTGCCGGTCTTGATGAAAAGTCCAGAAATTGAAGTAACAGGGAATATAAGCTTTAACAGGACTAACATTCATGCAGAACCGATAAATAGATATGCTCCATTAGATTTCACGGGTCAACTAAAGGCCAAATTTGACATAGTAAACCATTACAACGAAAAACATTTCCGTAGTGGAATTAGAAGTGACTATATAACATACCTTCAGTCCGTATCTCTTGATGGTAAAATAAAAAGAGACATAGAATTAAAAATGCCAGGAGATATTTCCACAAATGCAAAAAGTCGAGGTTTGGATATACCGTTTATCAAAATATTTAGTTCCTCAAGCAATATTCTTATTTTGATAATTTTCACTTCCATAACTTTAATTGTAAGTCAATTACTCTGGCGTAAAAAGAATCTGATACATTAATCACCAATTGTTCAGCGTTTTATTTTTATTTATTCCGTAATGGCTTTTAAAATAGATGAAAAGTAATTTAAGGAAATATACTAACAATTTTTTATAGACGTTTGACATGTTATGACATAATCTAAGTAAATTCATTCGTACTCAGCCGTGGTCAAAAATATATACTATTACGTGAATTTTATTTGGTGCATACTAATAGTTGGCAACAATTTCAATTCCCGTGCCTCGTACCTATTTTTCCAGTTTCTACAGTTCCGTATGGATATTTTTTTGATCATAATAATACGAATTATCTATGGAGCATGTGTCAGAATGAAGAACCAGTAAGTAAAATACTCAACAGATTGGAAACTCACCTAACTTATGTAGAACTTTATAATCCAGATATTTTTGCGCAATTATTTGCATCAATATTTTTTGTGCAGAATTTAATTATGCTTATTGCGAAAGAGTACGGATATACCCAATTACAATTTCTCCTCAAAGAGGATATATTGAAGGCATCTTCTGACATAATTTAAAATAAAGCAAATTAGTTTTCTATTTTCCTATAAAAGGACTTACTACCAGACTCGACAACAAAAAAAGTAAGAGAGCAAATATGGAATCATAATATCTGTGTAATATCAACACCCTGAGAACGATCACCGTTAGTAGATATCCAATTTAACGCGTACAATTTAATTCCGATACAATTCTCTGCCTTCGTTATCTTCAGACTTCAAAAAACTAAAAGAAGAATTGGTTCAAATAGAATCATCAGTTAACTCCAAAAATATGAAGCAACTTGATGATATAAAAAGCAGGACGGAGATGTAGGAATTACCGTTTGGAAAATATTGTAAAGACACAAGAAACAAAGAATCGTATTGATGAGCTCCATTCAGCAGCAAAGTTGCTGAAAGAATAGATTGAAAACAGTGTATCTGAAATAACAAAGATAAAATACTCCGTTATGTAATGGCAGGATTAATTCAGCCGCAAATTTTTTCCAAGGATACTGTGCCTATCTCGTTTTTAGACATATTGAGAGGAAGCGGTTTACCTTAATTCTCAAGTATCAAGTAAATGGCAAAAACCTCTTTTAGTAGTTTGCAGTCATAATGCAGTTATAATCTTAACCGCGTTTTGAAAGAGTTGACATGGAAAAATAAATTTTGCAATGGTAAGAAATCCAATGCATAAGATTTAATAGCAGGTCGCGTACAAGTATTAAATTGATCCACGCCGGAGATGCGGGAGTAACTCCAGTAGAAACTCCTTTAAAAAGGATGTAGGATAAATGAAAAAAATATGGAAATGTCCTCATTGTAAACAAATGTCCAGCCGTCATGGGAATTTGAAGCGCCATATAGGAAGAAAGCACAGGGGTATAGGGACACCAATATTACAGTATATCTCCGGAAATTCGATTTTTACTCCTGCCGTGGCCCCCACATATTGGTACGTACTTAATGACGAAAATGATCTTTTTAAGCGCCCTCCAGAAGATCGTATTTTTCATTCCAATACCTTACATATAGAAAATAGCTCAAATTGGTTCTACAAAAACTTCGAGCCGATTTTCAAGTTAATGGAATTGCAGCAAAAGTTAAACCCCATTAATGGATTGTTAAACCCGAATCCGGTAAAATACTTCTCCCCACCTACCGCACCCTCGCATTATAGTTTTATCAGTAAAACGGTACATGTCAGCGCTAATGCCAATTCACAACATCAAGGCGGAACTTCCAGAAATTATGACGGAGTAACGGGTTTCAGGGCTGGTATCTGTCAAAATTGCTTGGCAACTATTGTAATGGAGACCGGTACTCATAATAAAAATTTAAGTATTCAAGATATCCACAAGTGTGATCCGAACAGAGCAGATGCAATTAGAAAACTCGATCCTATAGAATATTTGATTGACCATATCACAAAAATCAGTAAAATTCCTGAATTACTATTTCAGAATTGCAAGGATTGGGCTAACGATACTAACGGGCAACTCTATTTAATAGCTAGAAAAATTGGACCGCCTGATAAAAGTGACGGTCAAAACAATGAGATTCAAGGAAATTATGACGCATTGCCGTTTCTCAATAAAGTTTTGGCAGAACCAAAAATAATACCAAATGATAGGGAATTATATGAATTCTTGAAGCTTGCAAAAAATCGAACAGCGACCTTTGTAACACTTAAAGGAAAACCACCTGAGGAAGATTTACAATACATGATAGCAGTATCAAATGTTGATAATATAGAAGCAAAGATCAAATGACACTACGATTTTATCATTTGTACCATTTAAAAAATTACATGTTAATGCGTACCCTAAACATAAGAGATTTGGATAGTTTTCTTATTTGGATTTGAGACTCTTTCTCCCGTAATCTAGCTTGCCTTTTTTCTTCCATACTTCATCTGTACTTCTACCAACCAATCGACATCACTAGATGACTTGGTCAATTTTGCAATATTTATTGCGTTTCTGACGTCTTTAGATTGCATTCGATTCCACACTGCATATCCGATTTTTTCGGATACATCCGTATCTAGATGATACCTTCTCTTGAGCAATCGACGGATAATTTCTATAAATTCTTCATATGTATATTCTTCCAAATGCAGTTCCATGAATCTTGATCTTAGTGGTTCGGACAACTGTTCAACATCATTACTCGTAGCAAAAATCCATAATTTCATCTTTTTTTGCCTCGTTTTACCCTTCAATTTAGTTTCAGAAAGGATACCCGTTTCCATCACATTCAGCAATACCGCTTGATCAATCTTTTTCATCTTATCTATCTCATCTATTAATAGATATTTTGTATTGTTACTAAATAGGTGGTCTGTCATCCCAGCACCAGAGACACCAACAGCGTCTACAAAGTGCGCATCATCCAAACCTTCTAACATTTCTAAAAGAAAGACTGTCTTTGAAGAGGACGCCGGACCAGTCAAAAGTATGTGTACGGGGTCCTTTGATGCTACAGATTTCAATAAAAGTTTCTTTATGTCGGAATAGCCAACTATATTATAGAAGAATTTTTCTTCAGTACTAAGTTTCTGTTCAGTCGTGCCAAATCCTCCAATTTTATTAAATAAATTCTTGAACATTAACTCGGACTCGAGAGCTTTTATCAGACCGATTCTTTTAAATTATATGTAAAAAACCTCTATGTCTTGACTTTGTACCACTATTTGGTTAACGGACTAAAAGCGAATATATATAAAACGATATATTCCATTGGCCGCTCATGCTGAAATTCAACTTAATTCGTGAAACTCATTGCATATACTTAATTTTCATATTTTCTATATCGACTTTGACCTTGCTATCTGTGGGATTTACTCATACTAGCGCAGCCACGCCCACTATTAATGACCCAAAACTAAAGGTCGAAGTACTCTTTAAAGGATTAAAGTTTCCAACCAGTATGGCATTTTTAGGTTCAAATGATATATTAGTTTTGGAAAAGAATGACGGAACAATACAGAGAATAGTAAATGGTACTTTGCTACCCAAACCTATACTTGATGTAAATGTGGCAAAAAGAAGTGAAAGGGGATTGTTGGGTATTGCTATAGCAAAAAATGATGATCAGAATGGACGACCCGTGTATGTCTTCTTGTACTTCACTGAATCTGCAAAGAAGGATGGAAATGACATCAGTGAAGGACAAGTACCTTTGGGCAATCGCCTTTATCGTTATGAATTGGTCGGCGATAAGTTGGTCAATCCTAAACTTCTATTAGATTTGCCAGCAGAGCCTTATCCCTATCATAATGGTGGCAGGATTGTCATAGGACCTGATAACAATGTATATCTCGCTATAGGTGACCTAGGTAATTTCACGGAAGCTCAAAACATGCAACATCGAGCTAATATTGACGGAAGAGGCGGCATTCTTCGTGTTACGCAAGATGGTAAATCAGTAGGGAATGGTATACTTGGTGGCAGTTACCCCATAAATTTGTATTACGCCTATGGAATACGCAATAGTTTCGGAATTGCTTTTGATCCTGTAACTGACAGATTATGGGATACCGAAAATGGAGATCATTACGGTGATGAGATTAATCTTGTCTATCCGGGATTCAACAGCGGCTATAGAAAAATCCAGGGGGTATGGAAAGCTTACCAAAGCGGCCCTGGGCCCGTTTTGTCAAATCCGGCTGAAGGCCTGGTTGATTTTGGTGGAAGGGGAAAATACAGTATGCCCGAATTTACATGGAATACAACAATTGGCGTGACAGCCCTTTCTTTTTTTAATTCAACAAAGCTAGGAAAAGTATATGAAAACGACTTGTTTGTGGGAGATTTCAATAACGGCAACATTTATCGTTTTGAATTGAATAAGGACAGAACTGCACTTAATTTGCAAAATCACCTTTCAGACAAAATAGCTGATACTAACAAAGAATTTGAAGAGGTAATATTTGGACAGGGATTTGGTGGTATTACAGATATGAAAGTAGGGCCCGATGGTTATCTCTATGTCCTTTCAATACACGAAGGAGGACAAGATTGCTATGCGGTCAAGAGTACAACTGACCCCTGTGTAAGCTATAACTCAGGATTAGAAGGAACAATATTTAGGATAGTTCCCGCAAATAGTAAAGCCAATTAAACTTGTTTTTAATTCTTTGCGTATAACATATAATTGCCAAACAACAAAGATGGTCTATTTAAGTTCCAAGCAGTACGAATCGACTAATTTTCTAATTAGTTTTTGTCATGACGTTTAGACTTTTCTATATTTAATTGATCTAAGAATGATAAGGCCAAACTATCTAGCGAAAATCGAC
>Ga0209898_1000035_pt1 | contig 21447 bp, 22 predicted proteins | sample GWRWN2_50_60_FD_187225 | JGI IMG/M metagenome (GOLD analysis project Ga0209898, IMG submission 187225) | Riverbed sediment microbial communities from areas with no vegetation in Columbia River, Washington, USA - GW-RW N2_50_60 (SPAdes)... | ecosystem: Environmental > Aquatic > Freshwater > River...
AGACTAAAAACAGAACTTTTGTGGGTTCGTAGCTCAGCCAGGTAGAGCGTCTGGCTCTTAACCAGTCTTTCGTTGGGTTAAAATGTCGTGGGTCCGAATCCCACCGAACCCGGAAGTCTAGCATTACATTTATAGAACCCGGCTCATATTTAAAACCGTGGAAAGTCTAAATGATCTCAGAAATTTGGATTACTACGATAAATTCATGTATCTTTTTCCAGCTGAAGCAACCAAGGACACTGCCAAGAGGCGCTTACGTATGTTTTTAGATTTTGCAAAAATCGAAGGTTCTGACCTAAGAAACCGATGCAATATTTTTGGCGAGAAAGCCAAAAAGGATACAATGTGGTGTGAAGAACTAGTTTTTAGTTATCTTTCTTATCTAAAAGAACAATACGATAAACAAAAGAAAATTAGTGCTGGAACCATAAAGAATCGTAAAATTATAGTTAAGAACCTTTTGGAAATTCTGAAGATACCTTTTGATTGGAAATTTGTATCTAAGGGGTTACCAAAACCGGAAAAGTATTCAAATGATAGGGCACCTACAATAGAAGAGATACGGAAAATTTGCGTGTATAAAGATAGGAGAATAAAACCTATCGTATATACTATGTGTAGTTCCGGGATACGAGTTGGAGCATGGGAGTATTTAAAATGGAAACACATTACTCCCATAAAAAGAGATGGAAAAGTTGTTGCGGCCCTTATGGAGGCTTATGCTGATACTGATTCACAATATCCTACATTAGTAACAAAAGAAAGCTATGATTCTCTGAATGCGTGGATGGACTTTAGAAAGGAAAGCGGAGAGAAAATAACAGGTGAAAGCTGGCTTATGCGTCACTATTGGGATACAAAGGAAGGATTTACCCATGGAAAAATCAGTAAACCGATAAAACTTTCCAAAGATGGAATTAAAGGTTTGTTAGATAGTGCATTGAGAAGACAAGGATTAAGGAAGAATTTGGTTAATGGAAAAAAGAGACATGAATTCAAACTGAATCACTCATTTAGGAAATGGAGAGAAACACAACTCATATTGGCAGGATTGAAACAGCAAGACATCAATATACTCATGGGACATGAAAATTCGGGTATGGTAGATAACTATTACAGACCATGGATAAACGGGCAGCAAAAAATAGATGATTATCTCATAAATGAATTCCTAAAGGCTTCAGATTATCTATCGATTCAACCAGAATATAGGCTGGAATTACCAGAAGAAAAACGTAAAGAGATTGAATTATTGAAGGAGAATGAGTCATTAAATGCCGAAGCTGTAGCAGCTTTATCCGACCGATTGACAAAAGCCTTAGAAGATATAAAACTACTGAAACAGGGAATATAAAATATTTCTACTGAAAAATGGTCGAGCCATGAGCTACCAATATGATAGTTCAAACATTATCACAGTTGAAATAATAAAACCCAAAACATTCATGTAAATTCCCTCTCGAGTATATGTTGACATCTATTATTGAAATCTTTTTTTACCTGCATCACTAATTTAACAAACTTGTTGTCCTGAGATAAAACCTTGATATCATTTTCGATCATAGGATACGACAATAATTGAAGTGCGAGCTGGGATGCTAATCCCTTTACTTTATCTTCAAGACGTCTACGTCGAGTTTCCTGGATAGATACAGGAGGAATGCATATATCAAATACATATGGTTGATTCTGCAAATCTCTAAATACAGTAACATTCATCTTCATCGTTTCTTTTCTGTCTATTTTAAGTAATGCCTTAGTTTTGTTGTCAATTAATTCAATTATAACAGATTTAGCTTGATACGATATTTTAACAACCTCATCGCTTTCAAATTTTGTTATCTGGGCATTTTTTAACCAGTTTAAATTAAATTGTCTTTTAAGAAATTCAGCAAGTCGGTTATCTCTTAAGCTGGCGAATTTACAGGTAACGTTTGGTAGCACATCTTTCCATATGAAAACCTGTTCGCCTACAATGTTTAAATTAGTCAAATCTTGTACTGCTTCACAACAATTGCGTAAATACTGCCAAAATGCTGTCACTTGGGCAGTTCCATAAATTTCTTCAATTGTTTTATGCTCTATAAAGGGATTCACAAACAATCGAAAAATAAAACTATTAGGATAATTTCCACGTAGTAATTTGATAATTTGAGTGATATTTAGGTACTCGCCTATAAATGAGGTGGTGTTGAGAATTATGTAACATATTCCCTTCTCGGAAAGCTTATAATATTTTGCACCGTGATCAGATTTTTTATTCAGGGATTTCCGTTCCTCTATCAGTTTAAGTTTTTTGAGCTTTTGTATTCTTCTGTGTATATTCTTGTAATCGGTTGAATTAAAAATCCTTCGATGCATATTTTTGTAACCGGCAGCTGTTTTCAAATAGGACTGTATATCGTAAACAGAATAAAAATTGCCGATATAAAGTTGAAGAAGCCTTTTCTCTACTGGTTTTATTGTCCAACCTTGTTTACTCCACTCGCTAAAGTACGAGAATAAATGTTCATATGGGTCAAACACTTGCTATATTCGCTAGATTTGACATATATATTTAATGCATAATACTAATAATATGATAAATAATGTCCAAAAAGAAATCCGTAAAATCCAAGGATTAGTAGGCGAGCACAGCTTTACAGTTGTGCTTCCAAAAAAGTATGCGACTAACATAGGAATTTCCAAGGGCGATTATGTAGTAATAACGGAGGAGCGGGACGCAATTGTCATACGTAAAGCATGGGATGATTGAAATGGAAAATAAATTTAGTACTCTGAGCTTAGGTTGCAGGCCAATTCAGAGTACCAAAAAGATCGACAATCATTTCGAAGGAGATTCCCGATATGTGTAGTATTGGTACTGGGCGAGATAAACGTTGCGAATGTTGGAGCTTTGAGTTTGAGCCTTGTCAATATAAGAAATGACCCAATTTGTTTCAAGTCAAGATTCTTGCCAAGAAGTCCAATTCCCAATTATGCTGAAGGTAATGACGGACGACGAGACCAAGGAATATCATCTACAGAAGTTTGCTCAATGGAGCAAAAGATGGGAGCAAGAACAAAAAGGCGAGCTTGTATTTGGTGTCGACAGGAACGTATACAGGAATGGTAAGCTCCTTGAAGAGGAACCTAGCGATGAAGATAAGGAATGGGTGCTCTTAAGACTGTCACATTCTAATACTTGGCCTAAAGTCCACGAAAATAAGATTGGAGATTCCAGGAATTGGCTATAGAATTATCAGAAGATGATGTAATATGGTGCAAGCAGAACGGTGTAGATCCTGACCAGTTTCAGAAGGTAGCCCAGCTCTTTGAAGGTGAAGATGAAAGAAAGCAAAAGTGGAAAGAGTTGTTCACTTATGACGGTAATGGAAATGGCAACGGCAACGGTCAAGAAGTAAGCAAAGAAGATCTATTAAATCAAAAAGTCACTAAGGAAGATATCAATTTTGTAATTGATACAATAGCCAAGGAAGCAAAACATGATAGGATTTCTATAAAGCAGTTGTTTCATGGATACAATAGCGGACTTACAAAAACAGTGATACATGGTAATCTGAATTCAAAAAATGCTGGAGCTGGAAAATCATACCTTTTGAATAAAGTTTCCGAGTATTACCCTGGTAAACATGTACTTATATTAACAGGGGCCAGCGACAAGGCATTTCAGCATAAAGAAGGCATAATGGTGTTAGAGAATAAGGAAACAGGCGAACTAACGGAAACAGAGCCAATAATTAGTAAACTACGTGAGGAGATAGATGATTTAAAATACCAGAAAGATGCCGAGAAATCAAAAGAAGCCAAAAGCAGAAATAAAGAGCTTATCAAAAATCTGGCAAGACAGATATCAGAAAAAGAAGAGGAAATTAAGTCTGTCTTTGAAAATCAGGTCAAATTAATAATTCTAAGCAACCTTATCATATTGCTTTTAGATACGCCACAGGACGCCATTACTGATAATTTAATGTCTGTATTGTCCAATGATACCGATAGAGATCAAAAATATCTTTTCACCGATAAAAACGCGTCCGGTAAACTAGGAGCCAAATACAATATTCTACGTGGAACCCCTGTTATGTTCACAACCAGGGTAATAGACGATACAAGAAGTTTAAGATTTGAAGAAAAGAACAGGAGATTTGTTAACATAACTCCTAACGTTTCACCTGAAAAAATCGAAGATGCTAATACTCTGATGTGGAAGGAATGCGGCTTAACCCCTGAAGAGTATGATGAATCCGTTGTTAGCAGGGAAGATAAGGAAAAGGCCAAAAAAATAGTTACTGTTTTAGTTGAAAAACTAAAGAATCACAGTAAATATCTAAAACCAAGGCAATTTGGTGTAAAGATTCCGTTTATCTATGCTATTAAAATTCCAAATAATGACGTTTGGAGCATGACGGCAAATGATAGAATGCGACGATACGTAGCCATAATAACGAAGGAAAATATGGATAGTAGGCCGCGACTTGTAAGACGGGATAATCCAAACATATTCCTGCCCATTTCCACATTTGAAGATTGTAAGGACACTTTAGAGCTGATGGAAAGGGGAGGTAGTAACATTAGGCCATATATCGCAGAATGGTATAATCAAGTGTTTCTACCAGCCTTCAAGGAAGAAAAGGGAATAATCAAACAGGATGTTGTTAACGATAAAGAACTTAAAGAAAACTATGTAAGCGTGACAAGCACTCAACTCAGGGAAAAGACAAAGCAAGTTAAAGGCGTTTCAATTTCATCCGATGAACTCCGACAAAAGTATGTAGATCCATTGATTAATCAAGGAATAATAGAGAAGGCGCGAAGTGAAATAAAGAAATCAGAAAATATCCATTTTCCAGTCGATGATAAGGGAGATAACATATTTTCGTTGTTCAATGGCGACGACCTCAGGCTTACAATTAAGAATCCTGAACTTTACCCTTCCAGGAAAGTTATACAAGATTCATTTGCGACGTTTGCGACATTTTCCGAAAATGAGCGTGAAAATCGTCGCGAAAAACATCGCGACAACGAGAGGGGTATTTTTAAAAAAAATTTATTGAAAATTTACAGTCTGCAAGACGAAAACGGCATTGAAATAACATTAGACGAGTTAGTTGATAGGTATTTCAAAGACCCAGAAACATGCTTCATCAAAGGTTATGAAGAAGAAGAAAAAGAAGATTTAGAGCAGTAAAAAATTTTTAAAAATACCATACCCTTTGTCGCGACATTTTTTTCGACGTTTTTTGAGCACGAATCTAGAAAATGTCGCAAAAGCAAAGCAGAGAGGTCGAGCAGTTGGAAGTATGAAGGTAATGGGGATGATTTTTCTTTCAAGCAATCAAATGTCTGACCACTAGGTATCAAACATGATGAAAGAAATTTTACTCCCTATTAATATTAATTTTTTGATACGATAGAACTAGATTTTATTCTTAACCATTTTCCAGAACCAATATTTCCCAGAACTATATCTACATACAAGAGTCAAGGAAAACAGTATGAAGTCTTTTCAAAGGAAGAAATGATTAAGGAATATGAAGATTCCGACCTTTTTGATTGCAGAGTCAATGCTTATCCTTCATACACAGAATACAAAGGAATTCAACGTTATCCGCCCAATTTTATATTTGCAGATTTAGACCTCTCTACGTTTAGAAATTTGGAAGCTCTTGAAAGAGCATTACAAACAGCATTGCGGATTATTAGAATAAAGATTAATGGCACTCCTACAGTCCTATGGACTGGTAACGGTTACCATATATATCAACCAATAGATGCGGTAATCTTGGAACAATTTACTCAATTTGAGGAATTTGAAAATCCATCATTAAAATTTATTAGATTTGCAGAATTCTCTCTGACAGGTGGCAAGTCTGACCCTTCCCATAACCCATCATTTAAATCATGCATGATTAGGATACCAGGCTCATACAATTCCAAATGTTCACCTGAGAAAAATGAAATAAAAGTATACCAAAAATGGGATGGTTACAGACCTCCTATTTCTCTACTTCTTGGGTCGTTCCATGCCTATTTGGTTGACCAGAAAATAAAAGAAATGAAATTAAGGAAAAGAATTGAAAAAAGATATGGAAATGCTGGGTATCATAATAATTCAATCTCTTGGATAGAAACGCTATTGCAAACACCTATAGAAGATTATAGAAAGAATGCTATTGGTCTAATACTGGCTCCATATTTAATCAATATTAAAAAGTTATCTTATGATGATGCTTTTCAATTGATTAGTGTCTGGTTGGAGAAATGTAATAAGTTACGAACTTTGAGTCCTAATTTTTCTTACAGGATAAGGTACTCTCTGAATACGGCAATGAGAAAACAACAATTACCAATTAAATTAAGTACCCTTGAAAACAAGGATAAGAAATTACACACTTTACTAGCCCAAAAAAACAAAGCTTGAACAGAAAGTGAAAGGTTCTTGAATTAAATGAGTATAAATTCATCCCTGTAACTTTGATACATCTGATTCACAATTTTTGTCCTGTACTTTACTCATCGCCATTTTTGTTATCTGTTCTGCTATTTCAATCTGCACGTGTTCACTTAATTGCAATAATTGAGTTGTATGCGATTGCATCCAAATTTGTTGATGAGAAGTTGAATAGCCCCGACGTGCCGATAAGTCGTAGAATAATTCTTGATTATAAGGGTATCTTCTTAGTGCTTCTAGAGTAGAGGAAACAGTAACAGCAACTAACAGATGATTATTTTTTATAATTGATGTTGTCTGCTCTGTAGATTCTTTTTTTATCCTTTGATATCCTTCTTGATTATCAAATTCTTGGATGAAATTTTGCATATTTTTTATTTGGTAATCCAAAATCGAAAGTCCATTCCTCTTTTGTTCATGTTCATTAATATAATATTCAAGTGAGCATTTATAGTCCTCTATCTGATTTGCCATTAAATTAAGCTGTGAATGAAGGTTATGTCGATAAGATTCCAAAACACGAATCTCATTACTTAACATCCAGTGAAGATTTGAGAGATGTGGTAACGCATTTCCGTATTTTACTGCATCTGAAACTTGTCTCGGATTCATCCCAAGGCGATTCATTGAATTGAATAGTTCCAAGAAAGGGAATATATTGCCATTTACCTGTTCATATGCTTGGTTAAATCGGTCCATTCCAATTAGCTGGTAAAACTTTTTCTGTATTAGAAGTACAGAATCGGTTGCGAGGTCTAACTCTATTGCTATGTCAAGAGCTTTCTGGCCTTCCTTAAACAACTTTAAGGCCTGAGTTTCTTTACTTATTTGGCTGGCACTTTTTGAAGCGTCATCATCTGCAGAACCAAAAAATTTCTTCTTAATGCTAGAGATTGTATTGGGCGATACATGGCATTCCTTCATAATTTGGGGATAACTATAACCACGTTCAAGCATATCAAGAACGTATTCCTCCTTTTCTGCTGGAGTTTGCTCAAATGGGTTTATCATTAGATGTAATGACACGAACTCATTGATAGCTCTTTCTATTCTATCTTTGTAGTAAGGAATATTACTACAACCTGCTGTACATGTTACTACAAGCAGCTATTTCTTACTACAAACTATTACAAACTGAATTTGGAATATTTTTTCTAAAGACCTTTAAGAAATTACATCTGTTGAATTAATTTTTGTTCATTCTCCGCGTTAGTTAAATCGTTGCCTTAATATTCTCTAGCTTCCGCGTAAGTAAGGAACTTCAACCCCTAAATGGTTATTTGAAAGTGTAAGATATGTTTTTTGTCATTAGGAAAGTGACAAATGTGAATCATTTCAAATATTAGAAGTTTACATACTTACACCGAAAGCCAATTCGTATCTATCAATAAAATTGTTCGCTACAGCCATATCTGGCGAATGTTTATTCTCGTAGAATTTTTTATTATCTTTTTAACCCTCTAGATAAAACTAAATTATAATGAGAACAGGCCTAGTAAGGAAATATGGCAAAAGAAATACTGTTCCTGAATACATAGACGTAGTACTGAGGCATCATAGATGTTCGAAGCTAGTTGGTGAGATCGCATTAAGAATGTATAGTCGCATAGCGCAAAGTACTTCATTCAGCGGCCGCTATCCAAGCATGCTGGCCATGACAATTGTAAATTTGGCTGCAAAGGAATGTTATGAAGATATTCCTTCAACAGCATGGTCAGGGTATGATACTTGCTCTTATCCCACATTATTAGAACACTCAAAAGAACTTAAGAAAATCTTAGATAAAACTGATTATTTTCCTAACCTTAAAAAACGCAGAATTGGCAGATGAAGCGCAACCCTATTTCCCTGTTTTGCGAACTATCGTGCTCAGTTCGTCTATTGCCTCGGAAAGATACTTCCTTTTAATCTTAGGCATTTCATCTATTAAAATCTCATTTGTCAGTTCACCGCTATCATTCAATTTATATGATAAATCAGAATAAAAGATTGACATTCGCGCTTTAAAATCTGCCAATAACCCAATGTGAAAACTACGACAAGTAAAAGATCTGGGAGAATAACTTCCTTCATCGTTTAGGACATAACATTTGTAACCTGAAGGATTATAGTCTTGTAAATAATCAAATGCTGCTTCAAATTTTGTGTCATGGGAAGTAAATTCACTCCTGTATTTTATTTTCCTTTTTGTGTTGTTAGCAATAGGCTCGCTCTTATCTAATAATATCAGCTTTCCAAATTCTTCCAGAGCATAAGTATATAATCCTGCGGAAACGTCGTCCAAACCTGTAACTTTTAACAGTTCTTTAGCGGATTGCAATTTGGAGATTATTCGTTGACGTGTTAACTTCTTGATATTTTTCCATTCCTGATTCTTCAAATGTACTTCTTTTGGTTTTTCGTTGTCTTTATTTTCTAACACATTATATGTAGTAACTAGTTACTCAATTAGTATTCTGTAGGTGGGATTTGTACCAGTCCAGTGATGATTTTCAGACCTACTAGATTAGTTATTTCCGCTAATGTGATAGTAACACACTTTTGAAAGTCATAACAAAGAGCGCTCATCCGTTAACTCTTAAGAGCAAGTCAAATTCCAAATCCAAATTGATTAATGCTATTTCTATGCTCTTCTCTTTTTTTTGTCAGCTCAGCATCTTAATAACAAAATCTATATCCTGTACATTACTCGTGAGTCGAGATACTTTAATGACATCCCTTATATCTCTTGAACCAAGTCTGTTCCAAACCTTTTGAGCAATGCTTCTGGCCAGCGACTCATCAACATTCTCATTTCTGAGTTTAAATAATGCTATTTCGGAAAATTCCTCAAAACTGTATTGCGATACCTTTAGCTTTACAAATCTTGATAATAATGGCTCAATCACTTTGTCAACAGAATTTGCAGTCGCAAAGACCCATGAACTCAGTACCATTTGCCTTGTTTTGTTAATTTTAGTTTCAGAAATTATTCCTGTTTCCATCAAATGTAATAACGATGCCTGGTCTGTAACACTCATTTTTTCTAATTCATCTATTAACAGAAACTTTGGTCTTCTTTCAAACAATTGATTTACTAGACCTGCTTTAGTAGTGTTGCTTCCAATTACAAAGTAAGAGCCTTTAAGATGCCGCATTATTTCCGTCAAGAACATAGTCTTGGCTGAACCAGGTGAGCCCACCAATAATAGGTGAACTGGTCTCTTAGAATGCATAGCCTTTACAAAAATATTTTTGATATCATCATGACCTACTATTTCTTCAAATGTACGTACGTTACTAGTCTGATTCAATGCTTTGTTCCATAATTCGGTGAAACCTTGTTTTAAGAAACTATTCATATTTTGTTGCCTTTGTAGTTATCCTTTTACGAAGCCAATTGCAAGCCCAGCTGAAAGACCGCCTGCTAGTGGGATTCCTAACGTCGCCATGTCACCAGTTTGAGTCATCTTATCAAAAGAGGAAGCGACTGAATTAAAAATAAAAGTTGACGAAGCTTCCATTTTTTCAACATCGACTGAAATTACCTGTTGTTGCTGAAGATATAATAATAAAGCAACTGTGCCACCTCCAACGAACATTAGTATTTTCATTATTTTTTTTAGAAAATAACCAATAATTATGCCAATAAAAAATCCGCCTCCAATCGATGTGATTGTGGGGATTAAATTTTCTGCATTCATAGTTGAAAACTGTTTTAACTAATAACCCTGCAACTGTATTCGACCATTGCACTAACTTTCTCGATAAAAGTAACACCATCTTCTCCTTCCCTAGACTGTGATTTTACTTTGTAATATCTATAACTTACATGGTTAACGCTGTATTCTTGTGTTGCTAGTAGTTTTGCTCTTAACTGTCCTAAATTATAATTTTCAGCTGTATTGTATACCATTAGATATCTATAGGAATATAATATTATCTTTATAAAGTTATCTATTGCTATATATGGGTATACAAATATGGCAATGAAGAAAGTGATGTTAGCATTACCTGAAGAAATGATTAAGGCTTTAGAAAAGGAACGCAAACAGAGATATCTTGAAACAATACCCGAAACTGTAAGAGTTATTTTGAGCGATTACTTGAGAGGAAAGGTGAAGAAATGATGCAAAGAGAACGTCCAAAATGTCCACCAAATCATGGAGTTATGATTGGTGAAACACGAGAGATTCCAAGAAAGTACTTGGAGCGTTAGAAATGTCTGAAAAATCCAGAATTATTGCAAGTCATCACATGAGAGTTGATGAGGCACAAAAACAATGAAAAAACTCACATTTAAACGATAGAATACTTATTCAATACTCTTTAGTAATCCATTTAAATTACGTATTGTTGATATTATTATTATGTCATCACAAAGTTTGGATATTAATTCGAATGTATCGGGCTATCCAATTTCATATTATAACTTTGCTTCCTTAGTCAACACAGTAATTGCTGAAGGTATTAGGAAATTCTCCTATAGGGTGAAATTAACCACCGATGAGGACGGCAGAATTGTTGCGAAGTGTGACAATTTGGAGGGCGTTGTGACTGATGGTGCTACCGAGCAAGAAGCACTGATAAACGTCAAGGAAGCAATAGATGCGGTGTTAGAAGCGAATAATCGATATAAAGAATATAACATCATAACCTACAGATAATTAACTTAGTGTCCAGACTTCCGTCTATCTCATCTAAAGACTTTATCAAGTTTATAACAAATAGAGGATTTGTCTACACTCATACAAAGGGGAGTCATCATGTATTCAAATCTAGTAATCAGACAGTAGTAGTACCAGAACGAAAGGAAATTGGTAAGGGATTATTATTAGAAATGATAAATCAAATAGGATTAAGTAGAGAAGATTTTATACAGGAATGGAATAATAGATAGAGCCTGATATGTCCTCATTTGAAGCAAAAGAAGTAGATTTTTGTGTGGTAAAGGAAGATTACAGCAGATTTGTATTATCTGATGAAACCGTATTAAAAGCAAAAATCGTTATACGAAAAATATTCTTCGCACCAATCAATACCGCCGAGGGATATCCCGTAAATACTGGATTTGATGCTATGAATGTTATCACTGCAATCGTTCCTACAAGTTTGAAAAGACCGCCGTCAAAGGAACCCCTTAATCCAACAGACAAAGGAATTGAGGTTTCCTCTGTGAAGGATGATATTCGTACACAAGAATACGTAACTGATAATGGTTTTAGAATCACGGTTAAACCGGTTCTCACCAAGGTGTTTAGATATAATAAATATAATGTGTTCGGAGAACCCACATACAGCGTCTCGCTACAGCAGATAACAAATATAGATAAAATGGAGTCAACTGCTTAATTATTCAAATAAATTTAAATTCTCTAATCGGATTGAGATTTACCGGGCTAAAAAGAACCCAGAATTATCGCCGGAAATCATTGCGCAGATAAGAAGACAGGGACACGCCCAGACATAGAGTAACCCTTAACATAACCACAACGTCCATCATAATATTCTAAAGATAATTCACGAATTTAGAAGTGTCAACTTTCTGTTTTAAATCGCTAGTTTGTAATTAGATTATGGATTTTAATTTTATAATTATTGGACGTAATTATATGTCAAATGACTAGTTATTCCAATGAATCTGTAAATATGAAGTTGATTTTAAATGATGTTAATTTTTAATAAACTTTAAACATAAGTCTTAAAAAATTATGATAAGTATTTGCACAAACAATCACACAATCAAAAATCTGTTAAACCTGTTAACTACTCATTGCATAGCCAGAAAATTTCTTTTGAATTTCTTAAATCCCATCTTTGGAGTGCTGCTGACATTTTAAGAGGTTCACTTGATTCTTCGGAGTATCGTCAACCTGTAATGACTCTGCTTTTCCTAAAGAGATTGAATGACACTTTTGAAGAAAATGCAGAAAGTCTAATAAAGAAAGGTATAAACAAAAAAGAAGCCTATAATAAAAGACGACATAATTTTTACATTCCTGAAAATGCAAGATGGACTGTTCTGTCATCGACTGCTGAAAACATCGGAGAAAACATTGATGATGTTTGTCGTATAATTGAAAGAGAGAATCCAAAATTAGAAGGCGTTTTAACGAATACAAAATACAATGACAAGAGAAAATATCCTGACGACAAACTCCGTGCCTTAATCTCTCATTTCAATTCACCTAGATTACGAAATGAAGACTTGGAAAAAGAGGACATCTTCGGAGACTCTTATGAATATCTACTTGCTGAATTTGCAGATGAAACGAAGAAGAAAGGAGGGGAGTTCTTCACACCAAGAGAAATAGTTAGATTGCTCGTAAATCTAGTAGAACCAAAAGATGGGATGAAAATATGTGACCCTACTTGTGGCTCTGGTGGTATGCTCATTGAGTCTGCAAAGTATGTTCAAAGAAACAAAGGAGAACCAAGAAGTCTTGTATTACACGGACAGGAAAGCAACTATGGAAACCTTGCAATGTGTAAGATGAATCTGATATTGCATAACATAATAGATTTTGAAATTGAGTATGGTGATACGTTATCAAATCCAAAACTCGTTGAAGGAGGCAGACTTAACAAATATGATAAGGTTTTAGCCAATTTCCCTTTCTCAATGAATTGGGATTCAAAAGTTGCTTCTAAAGACCCATATAATAGGTTTAGATTTGGAATACCACCTGAAAAAGACAAGGCTGATTTCGCCTTCATAGAACACATGTTTGCTTCTTTGAATGACGAGGGTCAGGCCGCCATCATTTGTTCTCAAGGAGTTCTATTTAGGGGAAATGAAGAAGCCAAGATAAGAGAAAATATGATTAAAGAAGATATTATTGAAGGAGTTATTGCATTACCCCCAAAGTTATTTTATGGAACTGGAATACCTGGCTGTATATTAATTCTGAACAGAAAAAAACCTGAAAAGAGGAAAAACAAAATGATTTTCATTTATTCAGCAAAAGATTTTGAAGAAGGAAAAGTGAGGAATTTATTAAGAGATGATGATATTAAAAAGATTGATTCTGCCTTTACCAAATATGAGGATATTGAAGGATACTGTCATATTGCAGATTTTGATGAATTAGAAGAAAATGAATTTAATCTAAATGTTCCAAGATATGTGGATATTTCTGAAAGTGAGGAAGAAATTGATATTCAAAAGACAATTAATGAATTGAAAGAATTGGAAAAAGAGAGACATGAAATTGAGATTCAGGTTACTAAAAATTTGAAAGAATTAGGTTTCAAGGTTTAAGAATGCAACAATTAACTAAATTTAAGAAAACTGAATTAGGAGAGATTCCGGAAGATTGGGAAATTAAGAAAGTTGGAGAGTTATTAAATGAAAAAACTATCCTGCAAATACAAGATGGAAATCATGGTGAACTACATCCTAAACTTGCAGATTTCATTCCAAAAGGAATTCCATTTTTGACCGCAAATTGTGTGGTAAACAATAGAATATCTTTTGATAATTGTAAGTACCTTTCAGAATCTTGGTTGAAAAAACTCAGAATAGGTTTTGCTACAGCGAATGACGTTATATTAACTCATAAAGGAACTTTAGGGCTCTGTGCAATTGTTCCTGCTGACGTAAAAGATATTATACTTTCTCCTCAAACAACTTACTATAGGTTATCTGATAGGATTACCTATATTTTTCTTTTTTATTTTTTTCAGAGCAGTTTTTTTCAAAATAAACTTCTTCAAATGGGTAGGCAATCTACACGGGATTATGTTGGCATAACTTCACAAAAATCATTAACTGTGATTCTTCCTCCGATAAAAGAACAGCAAAAAATTGCATCTATTCTTTCAAAAGTAGATGAACTAATACAAAGAACAGACCAGATAATAGAGCAAACTCAAATATTAAAGAAAGGTTTGATGCAAAGGTTACTAACTAAAGGAATAGGACATACAAAATTTAAGAAGGTTAAACTACTATCTTTAATTATACATATTCCAGACGAATGGGAATTAAAATCTCTGGATGAAGTTTCAAGTATTACGCGTCTAGCCGGTTATGAATATACTGAATACTGGAAACCCGATATTAACGGTAGTGTAATAGCCCTCAGAGGATTCAATATACAAGAAAACAAACTAGACCTTAATGACGTAGAAAGAATATCAGAAAAACTTTCCAATCAATTAATACGGTCAAAATTAAATAAAGGAGATGTAGTTTTCCCATGTGTAGGCTCCATTGGAAAGGCTGCCTTAATAAGAGAGGATGGAAAATATCACATTAACCAGAACATCGCCAAAATAACTGCAGGTGATAAGTTGAATCCGCTTTTTTTGACATACTTTTTATTAAGTGAAATAACTCGTCATCAGATTTCTAGTTACAATGCTTCTACATCCCAACCTAACGTGTTGGTGGGAAACTTAAGAAAATTTCTCATACCGTTACCATCACTACCTGAACAGGATAAAATTAATAGAATTATCACACCGATTTATTCATTATTAGAGAGTGAGATGAATCATAGAGTGAATGTCTTGAAACTGAAAAAGGGTCTAATGCAACAACTTCTAACTGGAAAAATTAGGGTTACAATCTAGAAGCATGAGCAATAGATTTTTCATTGAAGGTCGAGAAGAGAGTGAAGAATTCCTCGAGTCTGAAAAACCAGCACTTGACCAACTCATTGCAATGGGATATGAGTACAAGACACAGCAAGAAATAAACCTGGAAAGACAGGATTACAGACAGGTTCTATTATATGATAGATTAAAAAGTGCAATAATAAAAATAAATCCAGAATTAGACGAAGATGGTGTTTACGATGCACTAGAACAGATAAAAGAAGATTCTTTTTCATCCAACTGGGATGTCATGGATACCAATGAGAGGATTAGAGCAAAGTTAGTAGGTCTGTCCCGTTCAGGTGGTCTTGAACCAATTACAGTAACACAGAATTTAGGAGATGGTAATGAAAACAAGACTGTTTATCTTTTTGATTTCAAAAATCCTGAAAGTAATGATTTTCTTGTCACAAATCAGTTTAAAATGGACGGACTAAAGGAACCAATTTATCCTGATATTGTCATTTTTGTAAATGGAATTCCTCTTGTAGTAATAGAATGTAAGGCACCATCAATTAGAAATCCGATACACGAGGCAGTAGAGGGGAATTTTGCAAGATATCAAGACAGAGGACGTGGGTATGAGAAATTAATGTTTTACAATCATATTTTAATTGCGACATGTGGAGATATAGCCAGACATGGTTCAATAGGAACTAATGTAAATCAATATGCGAGATGGTCTGAAGCATATCCATTCTCTAATGATGAACTACTAAAACTATGCAATAGAAAAAGACTCAGAGAGCAGGAGATTCTCATTGCAGGAACGCTTTCAAAATCACATATCTTGGACATATTAAAAAATTATGTTCTATATGAGGTTATCAACAACAAGAAGATAAAAAAGGTTGCAAAACATCAACAGTATAGGGTAGTAACAAAAGCAATAGACCGCCTCCATACAGATAAAGAAGGCACAGATAATAAATCTACATTATCTGGAAAAGGCGGTGTCATTTGGCATACTCAGGGTTCTGGTAAATCTATATCCATGTTATGGCTTGCTACCCAATTGATGTATAAATTTGGTAACCCTCCTATTTTAATAGTTACAGATAGAAAGCAATTAGATAAACAAATACATGAGACATTCAAGACATGTGGATTTCCAACACCCATAAAGGCAAGAACATCATCACATCTTCAAGCTCTATTGCGGAATCCACAAGGGAAAACAATAATGACTACCATACAAAAGTTTGGAACAAAATCTGGCTTGATAGAAACCAATGCTAAAGTGATAGTTTTGGTGGATGAGGGTCACAGAACACAATACAAGTTCAATGCTGCTGCAATGAGAGAAGCACTTCCAAATGGAACATTCTTTGCCTTTACTGGAACACCGATAGATAAAAAAGAGAAGAGCACTTACAGAGTTTTTGGTCCACTTCTTGATATATATTCATTTGACGAATCAAAAGCAGATGGTGCGACTCTTGCAATAAAGTATGAAGGAAGAATGGCAGAATTATTTATCGAAGGGGAAGATGAGTCTATAGAACAAGTATTTGATAGAGTATTTTCAGACCAGACAAAAGATGTCAAAGATAAACTAAAAAAACAATATGTTACAAAGGAAAAAATTCTGGAAGCACCATCAAGAATTAAAAAAGTATGTCTTGATGTAATAGACCATTTTACTAAACAGGTTAAGCCAAATGGCCTGAAGGCTATGCTAGTAGCATCTTCGAGACAAGCAGCAGTTACATACAAAAAAGAATTAGACAATCTCAACGGACCTATATCAAAAGTAATAATGACAAGTAAGTTGGGAGAGAAAGGTTCTGGTGGTGAGAGTTGGGATAGATACTACCTCACAGATGAGCAAAGAGAAAAAGAGGAAACTTACTTCAAGAGTCCAGAAGACCCAACACAAATTTTGATTGTTGTGGATATGCTTCTTGTGGGATATGATGCTCCAATAGTTCAGACGCTATACCTTGATAGGGTAATACGTGAACATACATTACTTCAAGCAATTGCTAGAGTTAATAGGCCATACAGACCTGAAAAACAATATGGCCTGATAGTAGATTACTGTGGAATTACCAGAGAGCTGCAACAAGCACTTGCAATTTTTGATGAGCAGGATGTTCAGGATGTTTTGATACCATTTCATACGGAAATTGAACAGCTCAAATTAAGACATTCAGAAGTTATGTCATTTTTTTCCGATATCGACAGCAATAATTTTGACGAAATTATACTTAAATTTGAACCAATTAACGTTAGGGAAGATTTTGAATATGCATTTAAAATGTTTACAAAGGCATTAGATTCTGTACTACCAAGACGAGAGGCAAATCAATATAAAGATGATTTTACATTTCTTGCCAAGACAAGACAACGTCTTAAAAATATCTATGGAGGTGTGGGCCTGTCTTTGAAAATTGAAGGAAATAAAGTTCAACAATTGATAAATGACATCATACGTTCTTCCAAGATTTCAACTCTAATAGAACAGAGAGAAGTTACTGATAAGACGTTCCTTTCAGATGTATTAAAAGAGACAAGAAACAAAAAGGCTAGAACAGCGCTAGTCAAGAATAAAGTAAGACAGATTATAGAAGAAAAGGCCCATCTTAATCCAGTGTATTATGAGAAAATGAAGGAAAGACTAGAGGCTATAATACGGGAGGAACGTGAAGAGAGAAGGGATGATGCTGATTATTTCAACAGATATGAGAAGATTCTTAAGGATTTGTATGGGCAGGACGAAGAGAGAAAGAAACTCGGATTTACAAACGCATTTGAATTTGCTGTTTATGAAACTTTATTGAAGGAGATTGACGATGGGAATATTTCAAGAGATACTACAAAAAAAATATTTGAAGGAATTAAGGAAGAAATAACAAACATAACGGACTGGCAAAATAAATTAACATCGCAAAAGAAGCTTGAATCAACTGTATATGATGTCTTGAACGAAACAGGTAACAAAAAAATAGAAAATAATATTGATGAAATTATCGAACAGGTTATTGAGTTAGCAAGAAGAAATCTAAATTTGAATAATGGGTGATAGAATAAATGATTTCAGTTTCAAATCAAAATTCATCATTAGTAAAACTATATTCAAAAAATTCAAAAACCGTGTCAAAACATGATTACCTTCATGGCACAAAGCGGATAGAATACTTCGTATTTAGAACAAGAAGAAGGAAAACCAATGAAATTATTGTTGATTCAGATGAAATTGTGATTAGAGTACCGTATTCTAAACCACTTATAGAAATAGAATCGCTGATAAAGCAAAAAATTAGTTGGATTCTAAGGAAACAAAAAGAAATGTTAGATAACGAGAAAAATGCGGACGTTTCAAAGCCTCTGTATGCAGAAGATTCAACTTTACCATATCTAGGAAAAAACCATAAAATTGAAGTCAAAATTTTGGATTCACAAAAAGAGAATATCAAGGTGGGTAAAAAAAATTCAGTGGTTTACAAAAATGGAGTATTTTTGTTCAATATTCATTCTGATATCCATGATAACCAAGATTATTTTAAAGAGATAAAGAAACTACATGAAGATTGGCTTTACAGTAAAGCAGAAATTATTTTCAAAGAAAAAATTAACATATTGAGTAAAATGATGGGCATAAAACCAAACAAAGTTGTTATCAAAAATTTAAAGAATAGATGGGCGAGCCTAACAAAAAATAATGACATTAATCTAAATGTAAATTTGATAAAAGCCCCTCCAGAGATTATTGATTATATAATCATACACGAATTGTGTCATTTTAAGATAAAAGGACATTCATATAATTTCTGGAATTTGATTAGAAGATATGTTCCAGATTATCCTAAACTTATAGAATGGCTAAATATCAATGGAAAGAATTTACTGTCCTAACTGCAGATGCATAAAAAATATTCTATTGCGATGGGACTTACTAAGATAATTATTCTCAATCGAGTTCCACGTTAAAGAATCCCAACTTGCCAGGTATCACAATAGGTTTCTTAAATCTCCTGGAATTCTTAACCAAGAATCCATATTTGTGGTCAGAATATTCTGTTCCTGCCAAGTGCTTATTTCTATCTTTTAGAAACAAATTTCTATTCTCGTAAAACTTTACATCATAAAGAATTGCCTTACCTATTATTGCTCCGGTAATAATCGAGTTAGCGCCTATGTGATTCCTTACACAAGCAACTTTATCAACCTTCTTTGACGCATGCACAAGAAATTCCCCTCGAAATTTAGTGTTCCACATTCGAAGTTCAATTGTCTTTCTGCCAGAAACTAACAATTCTGCATAAGGTTGTTTCAGCGAGAGACACTTCATATCTTTATCTTAACAAAATAAGCAGATTATAGCAATATGGAATCATTCAATTGAACCTGCTTTACGTTGGAGTGCCATTTCTTGTGAAATTCTTCATGTTCAGTATGTACTGGTACAAGTAATTTCGAATCACTGCCTTCAATTATTCTCTTAATTTGGTCACCAGAACCATGACCTGAAACATGGATATGGTTCCAATCCTCCTCTTTTTTTATCAAGCCAAAGTGCAGAAGCCACCGCTTTACCCTTTCTTGGTCAAGTCTCATATCTTCGTCAAATGGTTCAGTTGAAGACCTAATGTAGACTGAATCTTCTTTTGGTCTTACATCTATTAGTTCTTGTAGCTGAAAGTCACTACAATAAAAAACAAATTCGTTCTGATTAGCTGAAACAGCTCTATAGTCCACAGCATTCTCATAGTCTATAAACTCGTCAGCCCAGTTGTCATAATCTCCAAGTAGAATCTTTTTGGTCCAAAAATTTATATCCTTGTCTATCAGGCCCCATGACTTTTTTGGTTTATAGATTTTTATTTTACTATCTTTAGGACTAGGATAAATTCCCATTAGAAATTCTGATTGATTGAACAGCTTTAGTATATACGCTTGTTTTAAGTCTATCACAAGGTCACGTCCTGATTCTTTACAAGCTAGATAGAAAGAAAGTAATCTATCAAGGTCTCTGGTTGGGTAAGTACATATTACCAAATTCTTGGTTTTTTGTATTATGCTTCTAACATTGTTCTCTACGTCCAGTTCGGTTTGAGAAAATTGCTCAGCAATACGAGTTCCTTCACATAGTAATATATCTATATCAGACTTACTACATTTTTCTACAAAATCCTTGGTAGTTGATTCTCTTCTCCCATGATAACGAATATCGCCCGTGTAGCCAATAGAACCCTTTGACGTATGAAAAATAAATCCGCATACTCCTGGCAGCGAATGGTCTACATAAATTGGGTCTACTTCAATAGAATTAATTGAAAATTTCTTAAGCTCTGTAAACGTTATAATTTTTCGTGAAAGCTTGTTGTCATTCCCTCTATACCTTGACACTTCTCCATTTTCTTTTCTCGATAACCTAAAGTTCTCCTTGAGTGTAACATATTCTTCTGAGGACCCAGTGTCTTGGAATGCTTGCATTATTAACTTGGTAGCCTCCGAACAGTAAATTGGTATTTCTGGTCTCAAATAATGAATATACGCACAATGGTCAACGTGAGCATGAGTTAGAATGACTGCGTCTATTTCTGTATCCTCCTTTCCACCAAAGTCCATATGCTTTGCATAGTCTCGTCTATACAATCCTTTGAGCTTTGGAAGTAGTCCAAACTCGAATAAATCGCCCATACCATTACACATTCTGGGATTGACAAATTCAGCAAAATATTGATTGGCTTTGCCCATTTGCATTCCAAAGTCTAAGAATATTTTAGTGCCTTTATCTTCAACTAAGAATTTGTTACCTCCTATCTCATGAACGCCTCCATAAAAGGTAATGGCACTCTTGGAACTCATTCACAAATTGTTATTTTTTGTTCCTTATTTCCTTTTTTTAATGAATATTGTCAATTAAATACTGGTTACCGTCAAATTCTTTAATGACTTGGTGAATAGGAAATTCAATGCCAATATTCAGTAATAACAAAGGCAAACTAGAATCGATTTCTGAAACACCGTTTGATTTGGAAAAAGATGTCCAAAAGATGGTAGAAGAGAATATGAAAACTATCTTTAATCTTGATTTTATAACTTCTGAATACATACTAAATGACCTTCGTGTCGATTCTCTCGGATACGACGAAGAAACTGAATCATTTGTTATTATAGAGTATAAGCGTGACAAGAATTTTTCAGTAATAGACCAAGGATATGCCTATCTAGCGCTTCTTCTAAATAATAAGGCTGACTTTACATTAATGTACAATGAAAAAACCTCAAAATCCTTGAAAAAAGATGATATTGATTGGAGTCAATCCCGCATTATATTCATAGCTCCTTTCTACACAACATATCAGCGAAAGGCGATTGAATTAAAGGACTTACCAATAGAGTTATGGGAAATAAAGAAATACTCAAACAACACTATTCTTTTAAATCAGATTCAGCAGCCAGAAAAA
>Ga0209898_1000041_pt1 | contig 18616 bp, 21 predicted proteins | sample GWRWN2_50_60_FD_187225 | JGI IMG/M metagenome (GOLD analysis project Ga0209898, IMG submission 187225) | Riverbed sediment microbial communities from areas with no vegetation in Columbia River, Washington, USA - GW-RW N2_50_60 (SPAdes)... | ecosystem: Environmental > Aquatic > Freshwater > River...
TGGTATTTAGCTTTTACTCTGGTAATGAGGAGTAGTAAAAATCGTAACAAAGTAAACATCGGCTATGGGTCATGTATCCGTTTGAATATGACTTTGTTTATTGAAATAATACCGCGACTAAGAAGTATCATGTTTGCTCGTTTGCTTAAAACTTGACTTGATTTATACCTTTGATAAATACGAAATTTAGAGGAGAACGTTAAAAAACCAATAACAAACAAAAATGTGGGATATAATTGCTCTATTTTACAGTGCTAATCTGTCCGCGTATTTCTCCGTTGGGATTTTTCTCGGTGTGAACATTCACGTAAGTTTCACCACGTTCCACGGCCTTGATTAGGTCGCGGAAAGGGGTTCCCTGCATCAGCCCTTCCAAGTTAGAAGCTGTGATAGTTCCATTGGCCAGACTACCTGATATTTGGCCAGTCGGACTATCGGCCTTAAACAAGGTAACTACGACTTCTCCATTCTCACCTTTGGGTGCATTGTGAATATGTGCTGCAGTAACCTTATCCATGCCAGTGACGTTCACATCATATTTAATTGATTGTTCTCCTTCCAGAGTAAATGATGCAACACCAGTAGCAGCAGTATCTACTGGAGGAACTTCTTCTCCTCCTGAAAGCATTGCGCTAAAACCTTCTGTCTGTTCTGTCTGTGCAAATGCCAAATTTATGAGTGCCAATGAAAATGAAACTAAAGATATCGCAACAGCAAGTGCTAGCACCAGTATTTTTGGTTTATACATCGCAAACCGATATTAATCTAACAAATTTAAATGAGACTATTTTGGAAAATGCCTTTCATCTGGTAGAATTAATTCTACAGGTCTGGAGACGTCGGTACCCATGACGGTATCGGTTCTAAATCAGGATTCTGGTATAAATATGAGATGCTAAGCTTTAAGGTTTTTGCTAATCATTCAATTTTACTTGCGTTAATTCCAGATTACTAACGTAGGGCATCATGAAAAATAATTCCTAGTGTGTGTCGTTCTCCATCACGAACCTCGCTTATACCATGCCTCATTTGCACTTGATAATAACCTTTGTTGCCTTTCATAGGTCTGAAATTTGTAGTAAGAATGAGCATATCTCCCATACATGGTCTAAGTACTATGGCATTTGATTGTGATCTAGGGTTTTGCTGCGTCAATACAAATTCTCCTCCAGAGTAATCTTCATCCGGTTGGTTAAGGAAGAGTACGAGCTGCATGGGAAAAAAAATATTTCCGTATAAATCCTGATGTAGCGTATTAAATCCTCCCTTGCCATATTTAAGAATAAGAACCGTGCATTCAGTTTGATTGTTATCATGGCATATCTTTTGAAATCTTTCAAACTCTTTAGGAAATTGTCTTCTTAGATTTAGCTGCCGCATCCAATTGTTTGCGATAGGAGCAAGTATAGGATATACACCTTTTCTTATACTATGAATTAAATTGGGCAAAGGATACTTAAAATATTTATATTCTCCTAAACCGAAACGAAATTTTTCCATAGTAATAATCTTACGATAAAGATCTTTATTATCGTATTTGTCGATAAGTTCTTTACAGTATTTAACAGGCAAGAATTGTGATAGCAAACTATATCCTTTTTCATCCATCTCTTCGGCTATCTTTTGGACATTGATTTCTGAGATCTTTTGCTGAATATCATTCATTATTTTCAGATATAATTTCCGTTAATATTAAATTTAATATACTTGACCACAGGGAAACTTATTGAATATCAAACCACTGTATATGGGTCGGCTCCAGTTTCTTGTTGCTCTTCTAATATGTCTTAATGCCTACGGTTAACAGCGTCGCGATATGACTGAATATTAAACCGGAACTAAATTAGAAAATTCTGAAACTGGAATTTTATTAGATTTAAACAAGAGGATAAGTTCCTTTATGAGCCCGTCGGGAATCGCATTGTTAACAATTCGGATCCAAAAGTCCAGAGGGGAGGAGGGGCTTTTGAAAATTAAAGAAAAAAATTAAACAATACTATTAACATTAAAGTTGAATTACTTGACTATGACACTTCCAGTCATCCAAGGATGCACATTGCACAAATAAGGATAGGTGCCAGGATTTTCAAATCTTACTATGAATTTACTAATAGCAGGACCACCTGGTGGTGCCTGTCCTTCGGGCCAAAGCCATCCAGAATTCACATAACTTTCAGTTCCATCCATAGTGTAATTTGAATTCGGAGGAAGGTTTGTTACTTTCTTGCCGCTCGAATCAAGTACTACAGGAAGAAACGCTCTTGCATTTATTGTAACAACTGTTTTAGTTGTCTCACCCGGCTGAGGGGGTGCAAAGACAGGTTCCGCATTAGATTTTGGATCTAATGGTTGAAACTCAGTCGAGTTTACCACTTGAAATTGTGTTGCAAAGTCGGCGAAATATTTTTTGTGTTTTAGAAAGGTAACAGAATGGGGTTCTGCAACTGACGTTGGATTATCCCATGTAATGCTCTCACCGGCCTTAATTTCTATATTTTGAGGCACGAAACTCACGACTACATTACTAGCATTTCCTTCTCCTGCGTGAACCAATTTTGCGGCAGTTACCGGAGCCTGAGCATAAGTGGGAGAACAATTCGTGACTATTGTAACAGTCAAAGCAAATGCTATGCTGACAGTGGCCATGTAATCTAAATTTTAATTATTCAGAACGTTGCTAGTTATTGAGGAAACCCACTTGTATTCCAGTGAGTCGTGTTTGCGGATCACCGTTATTAGTACTAGAATTGAAAACTATTTCCAATCCCTATCTGTAAATACTCTTCGTGCCGGTAGGTTTGTGAACCATTTTTGGACTCTAAATGGTAGTTTGGCAAGTCTCGATTCATACTACGACATCTACACTAAAAATAATGAGTCCGTCGGGATATGAATTGTTACTAATTGGAACGCGTTACAAAAAAATTGATTGATATTGTTTCAGAATTAAAATTATAATTATTTTAGTTCGCCAATTATTTTTCTCGTTTCATCCAGACCAAATGCTTTAAGAGTTGTGACCCGAACATTGCCCAACGCACCTGTGCCCAATGAAACTGACATAGCGATTTCATCATTGGGTAATTCTGCAGTTACTATTGCATCGTATTGTCCAAAAGTGTAAAGGATATCAACTAACTTTCCACCTTTCTTCTCAAGATACGATTTAAGAGACTCAGCCCGCTTAACAGTGTCCTTAACATTTCTTATGCCCTGGTCGGTCCAATTTAGAAGTAGCACGTATTTACCCATGTCAAATTAATATCGCTCTAAAGTATTTATGATTAGCTCTAGGCGCTTGCAAATTTATTCTTTGTCATGAATACAGGTCTGGAGCCGTCGGGATATGACTGAATATTCAATCGGAAATTCTAAAACTAGGAGTTAATTAGATGTCAATAAGAGGAAATGATATCTTATGAGCCCGTCGGTACCCACGACGCTATCGGTTCTAAAAAGAGATTGCATTAAAGCTCAGAATAATCCTCCCTTTAGATTCATACAGTGTTAAAACTGTGATCTTTCTTTTATTTTAGTGTCAAAAAACAAATAGGGGAAATTTCACTGGCTAATTAGCTGACGGTTGTTGTTGAGAATCTCCTTTAGCCATTATTTCCGATCTAATTGAGGTTAAGGATTGGAGGCTAAGGATTGGTCGATTTGATATATCGCTAGTTTGTCTCTCCCGACTATCTCGAATTTTTGAAGGATGGTCTCAAACAATGTTTCTTCTTCCATTTGTTCACTTACAAACCATTGTAAGAAAGAGTATGTAGCACGATCTTTTTCTCTTTCGGCGATCTCTACTAGATTATTAATGAGTTTTGTAACAGTCTGTTCACTTTTCAAACCCGCCTGGAAAGTAGATTCTAGTGAATCGAAATTGCCTTGAGGCTTATCTGTTGCCGGAATTATCGCCTCTGCTCCCGCAGTATTGAGATAATGAACGAACTTAAGCATATGTGTATTCTCTTCAGTAGCTTGTTCAAAGAAGAATGTTGCACTTCCATCATATCCGGTTCTTTCACACCACGATCCGATTGCAACATATGCATGGGTTGCTGCTGCCTCATAAGCAATTTGATCATTAATTGCCTTTGCGATTTCCGATGAGATTCTCATAGTAACACTCTAAATATTCTCATATATCTATATTTTTGAAATTGAATTTCTTAATATAAGTAAGCCGTTTTTTTCCCTAGAAATTGTTCCCCGTTCTAGTATGAATTAGATTTTATTAGTAGGTCTGAAGCCGTCGGGATTAGTTCCCTTCATGTAGTAGGGTTCCGTCAACTTGTATAGTGTCTACATCGAACACTCTCGAAATTTTGCCTCTGATAAAGAATTCATAAACTCAACGCAATGAGGGATATCAAATTCAATTGCAATACATTAATTAGGTCTTTCTCATCGCTCAACATAAAAGAAATTAGGTCATCCTGTACTTAGTGGACGGATAAATAACTTTATCAATTATTATTTATTTAAATTTATATTGGATAAAGTTTTCAAAATTATAGCCCATTCCGAAAATTCAGATTTATTAGAGGATATAATAAGTGAACAAAACCTAGATATTGGTTGTACTGGAGGAATTACTTTGAAAGACAAGCGTTTTTCTATTGATATATATGCTTCTGAAGAGGAAGTTACTAAACTAAAGGAAAAAATTCTTGCAAAAGAATTATCAAAGAAAGTATTTTTAGAGATCACGGACATAACGGACCAACTTTCAGATCGCCTTAAAGAAGTAGGAACAGGAAACAGATATGAACTAGGAAAGGAAGTTCCACATGGATTAGGGAAGAAAGTGAAATAGTAGTGGTTTATCTCAATGTCCAGGAGGTTGAATCTGCCGTAATAAGCTTAGCATCAGCCTATCCTAATCTTTGTGAATTAATTACATTACCATTACCAACTCATGAAGGCAGAATATGTCATGCTGTAAAGATTGGAAAAATGTCAAAGAAAGAGTGTGATTGTATATTATTAACTGGAGGAGTTCACGCACGTGAGTGGGGGAGCTGTGAAATATGTATTTCGTTTGCTTCTGACTTGCTTGAAGCGTACGTTACTAATTCAGGTTTGCAGTATGGTGGTAAGATATTTAGTAATAATCAAATTCGATCTATTATAGAGAACCTAAACGTTATTATTTTTCCTGATGTGAATCCGGACGGGAGGAAATACAGTCAAACCGTTTCACCAATGTGGAGAAAAAACCGTAATCCAACTGCAGGTGTGGACATCAATCGGAATTATGATTTTTTATGGGATTTTCCAAATCTTTTTTCACCATTATCAGATGTCCATGTCTATACTTCAACAAATCCTACTAGTATTGTTTATCATGGACCTTCTCCGTTCTCTGAACCAGAGACTAGAAATGTATTATGGCTATTTGATGAGTTTCCTAGAATAAGATGGTTCATAGACATTCATTGCTATAGCCAATTGCTATTATATAACTGGGGAGATGATCAAAATCAGAGTACCGATCCTACAATGAATTTTAGTAATAGCTCTTTTAATTCCGTAAGAGGAATTAAGAATGATACCGCATACAGGGAATTTATTCCAGCTGATGATTGGACTAATATAGTATTGTTAGCAAACCAGATGGACAATTCAATCATTGCGGTACGGGGGAGAAACTATACCGTACAACAAGCATTCGATCTATATGCAACTTCAGGTACTTCACTCGATTATGCTTACAGTCGGCACTTTACTCACCCTAGTAAAGGTAAAATTTTTGGATATACCATAGAGTGGGGCACAGAGTTTCAACCACCTTGGACAGAAATGGAAAAAATTATACTTGATATTTCCTCAGCTCTTGCTACTTTTTGTTTAGAAGCTCAATCCGAAGGTTATGCTGATAGAATAGTAGTAAAAATACAAACCGGTGACAAACCTAACGCAAGTACGAATGGCAAGGTATATCTAGGAATTGGAGGACGAGAATTCAGATTAAATAAATCAGGCAATCAGTTCCAAAAAGGCAAAGAGGATGAATTCATTATAGGTATCGGATCAAATATATTAGAGCCCGCTAAAAATGGATTGCCACTAAATCCTTCTTTTCAGGATAATTCTCCAGAAATTCCATTTAATTCTATAGATGTATATCCAGTCTATATACGCTTTGAACCCTCTAATAGTAATGACGAATGGAATATTGATCGAGTATATGTAAATGTAAGGAGTAGCAGTGGTCTTCCGGCAGCTGGACTTGATTTCTATGCATATATTTTGAGTGAAATAAATGATGATAATATTTGGCTAGGTGAAGATTCGGGATTGTTCATTAATTTAAGATCTGGATGGTGTACTTCCTAAAAAAAAATTGAATACATTTCGACAAATCCAACGGTAACAAAGTCGTTCAAATTGAATATCTAGATCCTTCGTATAATCAGTTTTATGACGTCTTGAAAATAGTCGATAAAGATACTATTATAGGCAAAGCTAAGAGCAGATGCAGCTTTACTATCTATTTTCGCTAATTTGCAACTGGCAGTGCAAGATATTTCTCCAGGTAACAATGTAGATAACACCGATGGATATGATACAAAGAAACTTGTAGATGAAATACTAGATCCAAGTATTAATTCTCCGAAACTCTTCGTCATCAACCTTCCTGAGGCGGACGTTGCAAGATACTTTTGCTCTGAAATAATCAATCGCATCTTTAGAAAAAGGAAAAGCAATTTCACTTTAATTCCTAGGATTGTATTTATTTTTGATGAGGCTCAAGAGTTTATCCCAGCCGAAAAGAGAAAAGAAGATGGAACAGATATTTCCAGTCGAGCAGTTGAAAGGCTCCTAAGACATGGAAGAAAATTTAATTTGAACGGCTGGATAAGCACACAAAGAATTGCCCATCTTAACACCAATGCTTTACAACAACTTCACAGCTATTTTGTAAGCACAATGCCAAGGCCATATGATAGACAGCTGATTTCAGATACTTTTGCTATTGACGACGCATTTGTGGATAGAACCCTTATGTTCCAGAATGGTGACTGGCTTATGACAAGCTTCAAAGCAACCAATACGCAGAACGTTCCTGTGTTCTTTCATGCTATCAATAATGAAACTTCAATACTTGACTAACAACTTGCCTATGTTACATTTTACCCCATTCTAGATTTGAAAAAAGCTTGCCAAAGCCAACAGGTTGGTTTTGCCGACTTGAAGTGCCGACTACCAATAGAGTTCGAAAGACATGATGTTATCGGGCATGCCTATACAAAACAGAAATGGTGCTCGTCTGTGATACAGATTGCTATAGCCAACTCATGTTTCTATAAATTCTTCGTCATCGATGAATTTTTATATTACTTTCCTAGAGAGTTTTTAACGAAGTTGGTGACTAGTTTTGAAAAAATCAATCGAAAGTAGAGACCTTGGGTTTGAAGAAAAGTTGTGGAAGGCTGCTGACAAGCAGCGCAGCAATATGGACGCCGCTGAGTACAAGCATATTGTACTCTAGATATTTTTGACTTGGGAGCAGTATTCAAATAAAATCAATTAGGTTATCCAATCCAATAATTTGAATGCTATAAAGGAGAATCCTGCTAATTTTAGAAGAAATTAAAGAAATTGTTCTTATTACTTGGAAGTGTCTCCTCGACTAATTTTATCGCTCATACCGACGATCCAACCTATGGAAATTTTATGACTTTATTGGCAAATATGCATTGCCTAATTTAATCAGAGGTTTCGGTTGTTGTTTGCTCATTTTCTATTTCTTATGTCCTAGAATCCTTTTTGAGAACTAATTTTATTGCGGGCCCGTCGGGATTCGAACCCGAGACAGCCGGATTTCTTTCGATATGATAAAAGTCCGGTACTCTACCTGGCTGAGCTACGGGCCCATATTTCTGAATAGCGTGTATCGTAGTATATTTAATGTTTAGCCAAATTTTAGGGAGCCGAGAATTGAGATATCCGTCAACTTGGTTTGATATAATGCTGATTTCATAAATGAGATTTATCAAGAAAACATATTAATTGTAGAGTGGGAAATTTTTCAGTATGCCCGGGTAGTATAGAGTTTCAATAGCATATCTATTGAAGCATAAAGTCCGGTCTAGTATGGGGGACTGTCACTCCTTCGACCCGGGTTCGAATCCCGGCCCGGGCGCCTTTTTATTGAATAAACTAAAATCTTGTGCAAGTAGATCGTAAATTTTGATATCAGATAAGGCAATAAATGAAAATCTGTTATTAAATGATAATTCAGAGTCAAGTGTATTTCCAGTCTTGTCCAGGACAAGTCCTTTTGCCTCTTTAACTATGAGATAGGCTGCAGCCATATCAGTTGGTCTAATCTTATCTCTAAAATCCATAAACATGTCCAAGTATCCTCTAGCAAGAAAACACAATTCCAAAGCATTTGCTCCAAATACCCTGATATGATTTAGTTTTGTAAAGATTGGACCTATAGAATGTAATAGTTCCTGTGAAATTCCAGATATATTGACACCTGCTATGATTTCATCTTGTTTTATGTTCTCAGGTTTTCTGACACTCATTTTATTACCGTTCAAAAATGCACCTTTATCTTTTGACGCAGAATATAGTTCTCCTGTTGCAATATCTATAATGGCAGCATCTACAACAGAAGTAAGCTTTGGTTCTGTAGCATAGGCTAGAGAGCAGCAATTAAAAGGAATGGACCTTGTAACATTGGTTGTTCCATCAATGGCATCCATGATTATGTATCCATCATCGTTACCTTTGATAGTTCCACATTCTTCTCCAATTATTGTCGGATTTCTGCCAGATTTCTTTATCGTCTCTATTACCTTTTTTTCTGCTATTATGTCTATTTTTCTTGAAATATCGCCGCCAGCTCCAAGACCCATTTTTGTGTTACCTTCCGGTGTCCCAACTAGGTCTTTGACACTCTTTCTAACTTCTACGCATGCAGTTTTCAGCGTTTCAATCATTTGGTAATGGTCACTACAATAGGATTATAAAATGTTACCAGATGATTTCCTACAAGATGGTCATTCTGATTATTATTCAAACTATTTAAGAACATAATTATCATTTGTAGTCCTTTTGTGAGCAGTTCATTTTATTTCATCTTGATACACTCTGTAGTTCATATTTATATAAAATCTTGTCATTTTCATCGTAAACTTCGGCCTTTATCGGAAGAGGTAAATCCTTATTCAGATAAATCTTGCTTGTTGAATTTCCCACATTGTATTCCAGTGTATAAACGTTATAAGTACCTGCGGGAGTAGAGATTGTATCTTTACCTTCTATTCTTGCAATTTCTGTAGATGAGCCAGTAAATATCTTGTCCCACACTGCTCCAACAACGAGATACTTTGGTTCTCTTGCAATGTCACGAATTACTAGTATTGATCCTTCTATTGGTTGGATGAACTTTTCATTTTGTAAAGTAATAGGATCTGTCCTCAGAAGTTGTTTTTTGGAATAGTTAGCACTAATATCTTTGATACTGCTGCTATTGCTGTCATTTTGTATTTTGAAATCTATGTTCCATTTGTCATCGATATCATGGAAGTTCATTGAAACTATCGAGTCTTTGAGATTTGACTTGCCTCCTGTTGTAGTTGTCAGAGAATATGTTAAATTCATTCCATCTGCTATGTTACTGCCTATTGTCCACAGGTCTTTTGAAGTAGGTGGATTGAAAATAGAAGGGCCGTTTCCTGAAAATCCACCGTTTATTGCAATTATTACTACGCTAACTAGGATGCCTATGGCTCCAAATATTCCTGCCGCTAGAAAGACTATTCTTTTTGGAGTCATCGCTATTAGTGAATTGGACTTTAAAAGATAGAACCGATGTTAAAAAAATTATTACTGAACAACTATGTCAAATTGACCCGTTTCTACAAAATTGCTTGGGGCACCTGATCCTGCTGATGTTATGAGCACCTTTACAGTTGCTGGTCCTGGATTCTGGAAGACAACATTTTGTACAGCAGTTCCATCGGGTGCTAGTTGATTATCTTTCCCAAATACAAGTTGTTGTGTCTTAGAGTCGACAACGGCAAAATTATACGCTACTTCTGACACCAGGTTCTTCTTATCATCCATGAAGATTATTCCAAATTTAGTGTTATTACCAGTCTTTATCGTAACAGGTTCCCATATGAGCCTGATGATATAAGTTCCCCGCTCAGTTCTCTGTTCTAAGGGCGGTACTGGAATTTCTTCCTTGCTTTCAGGTGGCTTTGGTTGTCCTTGACCTGTTGCAAGCAATTCAAACGCATATTGGATTGGAGGATTGCCTGTGGTAATATCCGCATAAGTTTGAGCCTTGATAGGATATGGAAATCCATCTTTAATCCAAATGGTATTATCAACTCCCTTGTGAAATACAATTGTAGTAGTATCAAAAGTTCCTGCAGGTGTGGTGATCGTAGCTTTCCCTGTGGGAGAAATAGGCGATCCACCTATTGATGCTATCTTGCCCCAATACTGTGCAGACAGTGATTGACCAGGTTTTGCAACAAATGAAGAAAGCCACTTTAGAGAACTGGTATATCCGCTTCTATATTCATTCATCTCTTGAGGGATTTGGGAACTTCCTAAAGCAGTCAAATCAAGATCACTTAAATGGAATGTTCCGTTAATTACGCGTCCCTCGTCTTCAATGAATGTTGGGGCTACCCAATAATTACCCGTGCTGTTGAAATCTTTGAAATAAATCGTCATATTAAATGGACGGCCAGCGTTCGTATCCTGTTCCTGAACCCTATATGTTACATACATGTCCTTTTTTGCACCATCACCAACATACCATAAATCAGCCTTTTGTGCTAGCCCATTGTTCAAATTGGATTGCGCGAGTAGTAAAATGGTTGAGAATAATACAAACATGATAAATGGTTTGCATAATGAGAATTGAAAGGTCCCCATAGTTCTGATAAATTAGTATACGCATTCATAAACTTTTAGAATATTATCATCTGTTCAAGCTGTATAGTTTCAAGCTTCTGAATAACTTAGATAAACTAATAAGAGATGCATAAACCACAATTAGCAAATGTGTGATTGTCCTAAGGTTCATTTCTACGAGGTAGAATTTAAGTTAGCAGGAATGAAAGTGGTTCCGACACACAAAAATTGTGGAGACCCATTAAGCAACGAACAATTCTCAAAGTTTGAAAAGGAACTTGTCAAATATTGGGGAATTGAAGAGGCAAAATAAAGAATATCACAATTAGCGTCAATTAACGTTTAAATCCATATACATAGATGCCAAAGAGAATGCGTCAACTTTATTAATATCTAATCTAACTTTTGTTTAGGTGTATTTGATTGACTAAAATGTGTAAAGTGACGATAGATACTAACGGAATAAAGGACGAAGAAGGTAAGGCATGGGTGGATGAATTGGCAAATATTTATGCTGACATGGAGATAGAAAATGTAAATGTATCTGGAAATAAGATTTCATTTGACGCTGGATTTTCAAGTATGGACGATACTGAACCAGACGACATAAAGATGAGATTAGATGAATATCTTACAATGAATGAAGCCTTTCAGACAAAATCTATAAAAGTCAGTTAAAAAAAAACATATTTTTTTTATTTTATTTTTCTTAATTATATAAAATATTGATAAAATAATTTAGCACTATCTAAAATATTGAAGAATGAATGTTCATATTTAAATACTTGAGGCGTTTTTTATATATGGGTAAGAAAAATGACTTGTAAAGGAATATGTATACGACATAAAGCCCAAAAGCCGGTAGGTTCAGGAAGATATGTGAGCGGGCAAAAAAGGTGCCAGATATGTGAAATTTTCATAAAATGGGACGGACTATGGTGCCCATGTTGTGGATATCGCTTAAGAACAAAGCCAAGAAACCTGAAATACAAGGCTAAATTGAGGGCGAGAAGGGTAAAGGAGATAGAACCAATTTTGGTTGCTCCTGTTACTTAATTTTTCAATATATTTTTGCAGTTATCTTTTATCAGCGCCGACATCTTGTTTACGTTTTCATAATCACCTGTTAAATCTAATGCAATGCTGTTAAGCTTGTGATAATTCATTTGAAATGCATTGTCCTTTTTTTCAAGATGATTACATACCAGTTTCCCAATATAGTAATAACAATCTGCTAGTAAGCCATGTTCTAATAAAAATTCAATTTTTGATGCTAGTAACTCAATATCATATCTTTCTTTAAGAATTTCTTTCAAGGCCTTAAAAGATCGATTTATGATAGTTCTTGTAGCCCTTTCTATTCCCAAGCATTCAATACAATCTTGAATAGCTTCATTGATGAGATCTTTATGGACTTCAAGCAGACGTAATTGGTTTAATTCGTGAATAGGCATGGGCCTAACCCCGGAAACTAAAAGTATGCCTTCAATAAGATCATATGCAGCCATCTTTAGATTTAACGAAGAACTTAATTCCGTTTTGTTGTTACTATTTTTTGAAACGGTAAATAGTGAGTCAACAATCCTCCTTTTTCCTCCCGCAATAAACATTTTTTTGATATCTAGTTTTGGAATTGAGTATGGAGAGACCAACAAGCCACTTGCCTCGTTGCTTAGTAGTACCATGTTGAAAAGTGAAATATCATGATGACTGTATTTCGGAAAATTTAAAAATTCTAGTGTGTTATTTCCAACATATGTAATATTATTTCTCAGACTCGCATCATTGACTCCAAGAACAGCGATATCATATTCACAGCATTCATACGATATTTCAGAATCTTCGGCCCTACAACCTATGAGAGCTAATTCTGAATCAGTTTTTTCATACAAGTATTCTTGAATTTCATTTGATATTTTCAATTTAAATAAAAAAATAATAAAATCTAGTTTCTAACGCATATTTTCCATATCTTCAATGTCCCTGTAATCATTAGGGTTTAGTCGAAAACCATTAACCGATTCATACGGAAGCTCACTTAGCTTCAAGTGATAATCAATCTTTTTCTTTTTAATTTTTGCATGAAGCCAAAGAACAAATCGTTCCTCTAGAGAAATGGCTTCTTGCTTGTTAATTTCAGGATGTATTTCAATTAGTTTTTGTACCATTCGGGAATCTATAGAAATTTCAAAGAAATCCCACCCAAGTGTTTTTTTGCCGCTAGAATAACATTTGAAATAATTAGTGTCCGAATGTATTTCTTTCTCAAGAGACTTTAGGAATTCCATTATCTTTGGACGTTCTTTTTCAAAATCAATGCAGGATCCATTGACTATTATGGAATTTGATACTTCATCGGATTCTTCGGCGGCATTCATCTTTCTAGCTTTATTATTTTCTTCATTTATTAGAGCAACTTTTTTAATTATGACAGTATCTCCAATTGTAGTACCAATTAGATTTCTTGTTTTAGAGTCAATTCTAATTATTTGTTTATTTTTATCGGAAGGTAACAATGAAAGACAAATTATCTTGGTTCCACTTAGTAGACCAATAACACTAATAAAATCACCATCAGATATGTTTAATTTATGCATGATGTCTGGATCAATTCTCACAATGTCTCTATCTTTGTCATTGGCTTCAATTTCGTAGACTTGTAAAGAAATTCCAGAATTATCAACCATCATATCTATGTTGCATATTTGTATATAAGAATATTTTCAAATTTATGACAAGCCTCCAATTACGATGTTTGAGAAATTCCATTTTGTATTATTATGTGGCATGTCATTTATAATGAAAATGAAAATCTAGGTTTCAACTGATACTTGATTAAAAAAAGAAAAAAAAGGGTCGTCGCTTTTCCTACTTTTGTTGACAGCGTCGTGACATTAAGCTTATGGAATTGATCTGCTGTACAGCTTTCCTTCAAGTGCAAGCTTGTACATCTCAGCCACGTATGGGTTCTTTCCTGGAGTTTCAGCACCCAATTCTACTAGACGCGCGTATACTCTTACTACATACGCAAGAGCACCCATGAAAGCTACTACAACTCCCATGTTAAACATCCAGTGGTTCGGGACTGCGAAAATTTCTTCCACAAACCAAAAGTGCCACATTTCATTTACACCAATTGTAAACATGGTTGCAAGATAACCTATGATTGTTATCTTTAAACCAGTGTTCATTGAGTTGCCAGGTCCCCTTAGTGCAGGTACCCTTCTGTCATACATTGCCACAAATCCCCAACCAAGAGGTAGGGCTACGAAGTGACTGTATAACCACCAATGAGCTGGTGTAAATGCACTGTCTCTAATTGCAGTCTGATGAAGAGATCCATCAACGAAGTTATCTACTTCTACGGATGCTGCGATTGAACCCAGCATGATAACCATGACGTAGATTTTCTTTAGTCTCTGGATTTCTACTTCTTTTGGAATTAGAGCCGGCATCTGTGCCATTTTAGTTCACTGATACTTCATGGATCTTTTATAATAAGTTGAGGATATAAAAATTACAATATGAAATATAAAATTAGTAATATCGCTTGGCTGTTATTATAGATATTATTATATTTCTTCATCGAAACGAATAAAACTATACCAAAATAATGATAATCACAGGTGATAATCGTCAATGATAAACTTTATTACCACATTGACTAGTAATAAATTATTCATGTCATTTTTTCCTATTTATGATCTGGAGACTACCTACATAATATATAAATTATTTTCTTTTTAAGACAAAGTTATGAATTTAGAATGGATATTTACAGTGAAAGTATTATTACTTTTCATAATCACCACATTTTCTATTACCGGAGCAGCGTTTGGATCAGAAACATCAGGAAATGCATCAGGCACAATTAGTTGTCCTGGTGGAGATTCAGAAAAAGCAGAACTTTCATTCACCGCATTTATGAAGGATTCTCCTGTTGGCGGAAGTTGGGAAGTAGTTCTTGATGACTCTTCTGGAGATAAGAGCACTAACGGTGGATATCTTGATTCTGGAAAAATAGATAAGGCAAATTATGATTTGGAGGGTAAAGAGACAACTAGTAATATTTGTGGGCTGGATAAAAAAGCAAATATTTCAATTGACGGAGAGTGTGGAAATAATGGAAAAATCCAAGTTCGAGCTGATACAGGATGGAAAGGAACCTTTGAAGGAAATATTGACTGTGGATAAAATTCAACTCATTGATTGTTAGTTTATGAAATAGAACAAAAAGAAAAGCTCGACTTAGTTTTAAGGATAACCCAGGAAATAATTGATGTTAAATCAGTCCGGCTCCCAGGTCGGCAACTGAGGAGGTATGACTCTGTCAGTTTTTTTAATTTTAATATACTTTTTATTTATGAGATATTTTTCAAACAGTGTATTTGCGTAAAGGTAAGATAATCGTTATAGAGGGAATTGATAAAGCAGGAAAAACGACACAAGCAAATCTACTATTAAAAAAATTAAAGGGCCATAAATGTGTCAAACTCGATTTCCCTGACTATTCTACGCCTGTGGGAAAAGAAATTAAGCAATTCCTTGATGGACATAGGCGATATTCTGATGAAGTAAAAATGATGCTCCTTTCTGCAAATAGGTGGGAGAAAAAAGATGAAATAGAAAAAATAATTGGTGAGGGAACTACTATTATAATGAACAGATATTATCACTCTAATCTGGTGTATGGAATATCAAAAGGGCTAAAATTAAATTGGCTACTTGGATTGGATGAAGGCCTACCGAAGGCAGATCTTGTGATAGTAATAGACATCAAAACTAATACTTTGGTTAAAAGATCTAAGAATGAAATCATCGATACCTTTGAAAAAGATCTACAACTAATTAGTAAGGTAAAAAGGAATTACAGAATTCTTGCAAACAAATTTAATTGGTCTATTATTGATGGAGAAAAACCAGTTAACGATGTTAATGATGAAGTATTAAAATATGTAAATAAGATCGTGAAAATTTAATTCTTTGTTATAATCAATTCTAACTGAGATATGAAATATGTAGGGGAGATTGCTGATCCTATTCACAAGTATATCAGGTTTACAGAGCTGGAAAAAAAGATCATTGATTCAAAAGTTTTTCAAAGATTAAGAAGAATAAAACAACTGGCTGGTGCACATTTAGTATACCCTGCAGCACAACATTCGAGGTTCGAACACTCGTTGGGAACTATGCATTTGGCGGGTCTGGCTGGAGAGCATCTATTTTCTATTGGTGTTTTGGACAAAGAATCAATTCAGGAATTACGTGTAGCTGCGCTATTACATGATATTGGTCATGGGCCTTTTTCGCATCTGTTTGAAGAAGCATTAAAAGCTACAAGTAACAAAAATCATGAAAGTATCGGAGCAGAAATAATTTGTAAAACTGAACTGAGTGATATTCTTTCAGGCTTCGGCTATTCTCCATCTGTAATAAGCGAGATTTCTTTTGGTAATTCTAAAGTTAAATTTAAAAATGAAATAATTTCTGGAAGTCTTTCCTCAGATCTAATGGATTACCTTCCACGAGATGGATTCTTTACAGGAGTAGAGTACGGAAAGGTAGATTATAACAGGATTATTAATTCATTCAGAGTGACTAACAATGGTAGTCTCGCCCTAGATATTTCATCTTTTTACTCTTTTGAATCAATGATCATCTCAAGATACGAGATGTTTAGAGCAGTCTATTTTCACAAGACAGTACGATCTGCAGAGGTAATGCTGCTTCATTCCCTCCTGCTTTCAAGTGAGATTTTGAATTTGAGTAAAATATCCCTAACCGATTATCTAAAACTGACCGATGACAGTATATTGCTGAAGATCTCATCATCACCAAATAACGAAATGGCAAAGGAGATGGTTTCTAACTATCTGGAAAGGAAATTATTAAAATGCGTTTATGAAAGATTTATTCGAAAACGAGATAATTTTACAAAGTTAAATAGAGATAAAATTGAGGAATTGAGATTGAAAATTGCAAGACTATCAAATATTGATGAAAAAAGAATTTTTCTTGATACGTATGGTATTTCTCTAGTCCCCCTTGCCCCAAATAAGCAAGAAATGAAATCAATACTTCTTGTTAGCGAGGACGAATTCTTTAAACAACCAGTTTCTAATCTCCCTTTGGTAAATTCAATAACTGGATATCTTGACATGATAAGAGTATATACTAACCATAAGGATCGAAAAAAAATTACAAATATATCAAAAAATGTATTAGATAAGGAGTTGCCCGAAAAATAATGAATATTTCAGACAAAGGTTCAAAACAAAAACAAATTGTAGTCATAAAGTTAAGTGGAAGCATTTTTAAATTCGACACCGCGTCCAAGTCTCTAAAGGAATATGCAAAACTCTTACTAGAGATACAAACTAAAATTCAACCAGTAGTTGTGGCAGGGGGTGGAATGATTGCAAGGCATTACGTTAATTTGGCTAGATCTTTAGGTTCTGATGAAAGTAGTCTTGATGTAATGGGTATTGAAATATCAAGATTGAATGCAATGCTGCTTTCTGCAGCTCTTGGAGATTCTGTTTATCCAGTTATTCCTTCCAATCTTGAGGAAATGAGTGTTGCTTGCCAATCTGGCAAAATAATAGTCAGTGGTGGACTTCATCCAGGTCAGAGTACCAATGCCACAGCTGCACTTATTTGCGAAAAAATTAAAGCTCATAGGTTCATAAATGCAACAGATGTTAATGGCATTTACGATTCGGATCCAAAGAAAAATCCTAAAGCAAAATTATTTAAAGAAATTGCCATAAAAAAATGTTTAAATCTCCTGAATAACGGTAGCACTATGGCCGGTACTTATGATCTTATGGACATTGTTGCTCTAAAAGTTATAGAAAGATCGAAAATTCCTACATGGGTAATAAAATCAGATCCGAAAATCATTAAAAATCTCGTCATGAAAAGTAGTCAAACAGGTACAAAGATTATTGTCTAGAATAAGTCGCGATATTATTTAGAAACTGTATCCTTATTTAGTAGCCATCTTGTTACATAATAAAAGGTATTAGAAAGAGTAATGCTCAAGTTATGTGCGTGGAATCTAGTGGTCTATTAAAAAACAATAAATTCATGAAACGGTTCTAATCTGTCCTTTATATTCTTGAAAACCATCATCTAGCATTTTTTTATATGCTTCATCAGCTTTTTCTTTTGGTAACGGTTTTGATTGGGCTTTTGCATAACCGTCATTGTCACACAGAAATAACATCGCGTCTGATTCCTTTTCCATTTTGCCAATTAACATTTCTTCGCCAACTGGAGAAAATCCCTTACCATCTTGCTTTACAGTATATGTCAACATCGCAAATCCAGTATAATCAAATAGCTTTAACTGAGCTTTTTTAGATCTTTCATGACCAATAAAAGATGCCTTATGATACTGCATAAACTTTTATTGGTTTTACCTTCTAAAAGTATTTACTTTATACGAAAAAATTTTGATTTTCTAGTCAAGTCGACTCTCCGTTTACAAAACTTGAATTTTATTGAATAGCTGGTCTATATGAGATTTAAGGCACTTTTGCACCGCATTTAGATATAATTCGATCACGCACCGAGTAATCGGCCTACTAATTTAATATAATTATTATATCGAGATTGCATATTTTCAAATATTGTAATGTCTTCGTCTGGAATGTCAATAGCTGAACATATTGATGAATTAAGAATAAGGACAATTCACATAATAATTTGCATTGCAATA
>Ga0209898_1000048_pt1 | contig 17431 bp, 12 predicted proteins | sample GWRWN2_50_60_FD_187225 | JGI IMG/M metagenome (GOLD analysis project Ga0209898, IMG submission 187225) | Riverbed sediment microbial communities from areas with no vegetation in Columbia River, Washington, USA - GW-RW N2_50_60 (SPAdes)... | ecosystem: Environmental > Aquatic > Freshwater > River...
GCATCTCTGAAAAAACCACAACAAGACGCCTCGACAGGATGAAGGACGGGAATTTATTAGAGTTTTCTATTCAATGCGATCCTGCTTCAATGATAGGATACGTTCAATTTACTATTTTAATAAGTGTTGAAAAATCTCTTTATCGCAATGTATATGAGCATATGTACATGGAATTTCAAGAAAAAGTCCTTTACCATCCTAGTACAATCGATCCTGATGATCTATTGATATTCGTACTCTTTGGTGAAAATATATTCATGATAGATTTCATACTATCCAAGGTTGACTCCTTTGAAGGGGTTAAGAATGTAGATGTATACATACTGACTAAATGGCAATATTACGATGATTGGATAATAAGAGAGATTGACAAAAGATTATGTCGAACAGTTTTACCTAAATCTATTCAAGCGAACCGTCAATCAGACTAGTGTGAAATTCCACATGGTTCCCACCGAACCCGAACCTCTAGTAGTTCTCTAATTGGGCTCGGCAGGTAAGATTGATAAGACAACTTCCCAATAGTTCTCAAAAATTTTTATTCACTTACCTAATACAAGTTGAAAGCAAGAGCATGTTACATGATGATCCTTTGTTTACATATTTGAGTACTACTTTCGCGGAAGAAAATTCAAAATCAAATGCACATTATGCGGATGTGTATTCAAAGATGAGAACAAATTAGGTACTCATATTAGAACCAATCATAAATAATGGATTGCAACTTCATACAAGTCCTCAATACTAGTATCACATACTGAAAATCTTAATAACATCACCCTGTATAAGAAATTATGGACATGAATATAGGATTCCCAGATGAATCTGTAAGAATTCAGTACGAAAAACTCCTGCTTTTAGCACCGATATTGGCACGAATACCAACGCATGGTAGTCAAATCTATTCTGAATTCTACCTATCTTCAAGTCTTCCAGTCTAATATCAAATCTAGAACCATGCCAAGGACATTGAGCTATATGATTTTCACTCTAATGCAATTATCTTGATTTTTCAAAGATGCAACCCTAGCTAGCAATGATTAATAGACCGATGCGGTTGAGTTCATGAAAGGTGTGACGACATGAGATGCGAGAACCATGTCATGAATCAGATCCTCGATGCTTACAAACCAATGTGGTCGCTAAATCATGCCATTTCTCTAATGGGTTGGGACTTTGAGACTTATATGCCTAGGAAAGGCACGGAAGAAAGAGGAGTGGCCGATTCTCAACTTCACATGCTGCATAAGGATCTTCTGCTAAAGAAAGATTTTGTTGGTCTTGTTGAGTCAGCGAAGAAACTGGAGAGCCTTAGCGATTTAGAGAAGGGCATTGTACGAGTACTCAACAGGGAAATAACCAAGCAGATCAAGATACCCAAAAAATTGACAGAAGCAGAATCTCTGGAAAGTATAAGGGGCAACATGGCATGGAGGGAGGCGAGAGAAAAATCTGATTTCATGATGTATACACCCCACTTGAAGAAAATGATAGAAATAAAGAAGCAAATCGCTGAGAAGATAGGTTATGAAAAGCATCCATATGATGCCCTTTTGGATTCATTCGAAGAAGAGCTTACAGTAGATGACCTGGATAAAGTATTCGGTGCATTGACTCCGCGTATTCAGAAGATTCTGAAAAAACTCGTAGATTTAGGCAGCCCGTTTTGCAAAGAGATCAAACTTGGAAAATCAAAGTATGATATCCAAAGCGTTGATGAGCTCAATCATAATATTTTGACTCTCCTGCAATACGACATGAAACGTTTCAGAATGGATGTATCTACTCATCCTTTCACTGAGACTATGGGCCTCAACGACGTCAGAATAACTACTCGGTATGAAGGGACTGATTTCAAAAAGTCGATATCTAGTACTATTCATGAAGCTGGTCATGCCCTGTATGATCTGCAATGCGATCAGTCATTATCTTTTACTCCTCTTGAAGGCGGATCTTCGCTTGCCCTCCATGAATCTCAGTCAAGGTTTTGGGAGAATATTGTGGGCAGAAGCCTGCCTTTTGTTCAATTGATAGCTCCCTTGATTAGAAAGCAAGTAAGTTTCGCAAACCAAGCAACAGATGACGAGTTGTACCTGTATTTCAATAATGTCAAGGCTGATTATATACGAGTTGACGCAGACGAAGTTACTTACAATCTCCATATAGCATTGAGATATGAGATAGAGAAAAAAATATTTGGAGATGAGCTCAGCGTCTCTGAGATTCCTGAATTCTGGAACGATAGAATGGAGCAGCTGCTTGGAGTGAGACCAACTAAGGATTCACAAGGAGTGCTTCAAGATACACACTGGAGCAGTGGGCTCTTTGGCTATTTCCCTACTTACACTTTGGGAAACTTGGTTTCAGCGATCATTGCTTCAAAGATGCGCAAAGATCTGGAGGATTACGAGGAAGACATCAAGAGGGGTAATTTCAAGCCTATCAGAGAATGGTTAAGATTAAAAATACATCAGCATGGATCTGTTTATGCCCCCAAAGTACTTCTTAATAATGCCTTAAATGAAGGCTATAACCCGGATTACTTTGTTACCTACATAGAGACTAAATACCTTGGGTCCTGAACCCTAGCATACTTTGATTAAAGCTATATTCTAACTCTTTTTATACTATTTTTTATGATTTCTTTGCTAGAAGTGGAGTACTTCGCAGATAAGTTTAAAGCTTAGTCTTGCACAATACAAGCGAGTCTATTTATCGAATTGCTAGCGTTACTAGAACCACCGAACCCGTAAACTATTCGGGTTCTTATATAACTTACATAGTAATCATATCAGATAGAAAGAGAGATAATATACAATGGCTATGAAATTGTCTACGACACTAGCTCATATCAGTCAGATACCTAATCCTATCAACGCTTCCTAACGAGAGAGAAAAACCAGAATGTGTGAAAAATACTCTTAGTTTGAAGAGAAAGGAAAAATCGATATCAAGTCTAGATCAATTTATTTTCGAGATCCTGCTGGCAACCTTGTCGAATTTATAACAAAAAAATTACTGGAGCGTAATGGATTAATTATCTCTCTATCTACTATATGTGAGTTACTAAAGAGTGGTCATTCTATTATGTACTTTTACACGCTGCATCTGGTGTAGCGAAACGTTCGTGGAATGTCCAATTCAACATTCCCCCATTCTCAATTTGAATAGCTCTTCAAGACATAAGGTTATATTTTATAATTGTGGAGTAATTCAGAAATGAGTAATGTGGAGGAAGTTGTTAAGGAATTTACCGAAGCAGATAATGCAATCAGAACGGTGTTTCCGAAGGTAGATCCGATTCTGGTTGTTAGATTAATTTCTGATCAAAAAGCAAAAAGAGACCACATCTATACTTTAGAGGTTATCCTTAAACCAGAACAAAATACCCAAGAAATCAGAGAGAGAGTAATTAAGGTTACAGGCATGACGCCGGGGTTTTATCTTCAAGGCACAAAAATGGTAGTGAGTCACAGTCTTAACCTGAACCTCTTAAAGCATATTAATGATTTAGATTTTGTAGTGAGCATTAAAGGAAGTCCATATAGTGCTGGTGGTTCCTCGGATTTCTAAGGAGCGAACTCTTATGCCTATATACTAACAAATTGAAGGTACGAAATCTTTTTCGAATCTATTGATTTTGGGATAACGGATTAAGGTTTCGAATTGGGATCAATTTTCTAATTAAGCTTAAAATCCCCAAAAAGTGGACTCAATTTTCTCCATAATGACACTCACACCTACAAGTCTTTTTTCGCGATGTATTTCAGAACTCAGATCGAAAAATCTGATTATATGCTTGAATCCAAAATCTTTAAAGGGCAAATTATATTCGTTAACAGAAGACGGTAGACTGATCTTAAATTTGATCCAGAATCAATCTTAAATTAATCTCACCTAGGTATGCTCAGATCATAATAATAAAGCACTACAATCAAAGATCATTTCCAATTGCAGAAAACTTTATGGTATTGATATTTCAAATTAAAGATTTATAGATTCTTCTTCGATTCCCTTCTTGGTTATCGTCAAGATATCGATACCATCCCCGCTTGCAGAGTCTCTTTGAACTGAAGACCTTATTGCCTTTATAGCAAGTTTCTTGGATGCATCCTCTGACATGTTTTTCTTGTACTCAGAATCTATTAGTCCCAAAGCTAATTCTGCCCCAGTGCCTACTACTGCATAGTTGTCGGGTAGAAGTGAACCCAACGGATCTAGCGTATAAATTTCAGGTGTAGTGTGTACGCCTCCAACAATTACTTGTGTGAGTAAAGGGAAGTACCTTCTTTCGAACATAATAACAGACATTAATTTGGCAACAGAATTAGTAGCCATCTCTCTCCTTGTTTCTAATTTTCTAATTTTTCCGAGTGCTCCTACTTGTCTTGTCAAAACCTGCATATCAGCAACCATTCCTGCACATGCACTAGCAACCAGATCAGTTATTGGGAATATTTTCTTCGTATTCTTATTTACTACAAAGTGTCCATAAGAAATACGCTTATCAGCTGCAAGGAGTATACCATCTTGATAAGTTATACCTATAGCGGTAGCACCTGGCATAAATTCAAATGCCATATGATTGGTTAGTAGCAATGTAGTTAGATTTAGCCGTTTCGTAACTTTTCTTTTGTCTTCAACTGGACTTTTTTGTTCAATCTCACAAACTAGACTACCTTAATTTTTCAGACGGGAATTTGGAAGCACCGTAATGACATGAACTTATTAAACGTAAAGTAACTTTTCAACTATGATAACGGTATAATAGATTTAATAGAACAAGCTAAATATCAGGTAACAGAACCCGTATACATGGAATGTCCGTATCCCACCGAATCCGCATGATTGTTACCACAATTAGTAAACAGATACAGTGTTAAAAGCATTTATCCTTTAATTACTATACTATACTTTATGGTAAAATTTGTTGAAATGGATTATGTCAAAAATGATTCGAAATTATCCCAGTATTCTGTACTAAATAAAATCATCTTAATGTTTGTATATCAAATGGTTCTTTTATAGATCGTAACATGTACAACATTTTTTTGATATAATTTTTCTTTGAAGGAATCTCCATCAATTTCTGTTGATAAAACTCTATCAAATGATTTATGAAGCAGACTACCTCTTCCTTAGTATCTGATGGATAAGTAAGTATCTTGGCATACCAGTATTCTACTAATGCATCTTCACCATATTTTTGTTCCAATTCTAGGAGAAATGAAAAATTGGAATGACATTTTCTACATAATCCACCATGTGCATCAGCATACGATTTTTCTGTCACATGACCGCACTTTGCTTTCATAATTATTACTAAGAGGAGTAAGGATAGTAAATATAAATCATAATAATTAAGCCTAGACTCGATGCAGCAACGAGCTAATAAGCTTGTCCTAAATAAAATAATAAAAGACTAATTCAATCAACAAACTACTTATTAATGATGAATTGTATATAACATGAGATAAGTTTTGTCAGGTACAGGATATAATATAGACGAGGGTAGCAAAGATTATTTGGAAGGCGCATCAAAGTTTAAGCCGGTAAAGGTCGAACTTAAAGTTTCAAATGCAAAAGGGACGGATGAAGTCAATTACTGGGTCAACGAAATTACAAATCAATATGCAGATTTTGTTATAACAAATGTTAAAGCTGACCCTAACCAAATATCCTTTGATATAGGTTCGCCCAGCATGGAGGATCTGACAGCCAAAGATATTGAGTTTAGATTAAAAGAGTATCTGGACATGAATCTACCGCCTTTCGAAGTCAAGGAATTAAAGGTCCAATAGAGAATAGCACCCCTCGATATCAAGTGTTGTATAATGAACTCGTGCTTGACGGTAAGTTTTTCATAGGGTTCAAGAATCGTAATTCTAGCATTATCAGTTCCACCGAACCCGATATAAAATTTACATATTTTTGATATATTTATTGTGAATATTATATACAAAAGGATGTAGTCAAAATTACTTAAAAATGAACCTATATCTGATCACTCCTCATATAGTTACCAAATTTGAATATGCTGACTTATATTTTCAATCTTAGTTAGAGTAAAGTAGAATCTCTTCTTGTTCTAGATTATTGTGTCAACATGTTAATATAGTAAATTTATCACTTGTAATATATGAAGTACAGAAGTAGAACAGAAATAGTGTCAATGATCCTAGAGGCAGCAAATGGTGGTGCGACAAAAACAAGAATCATGTACAAGGCTTTTCTCAGCTATGCTCAGTTGAAAGAGTATCTTTCTGTACTTATTGAAAATAATTTAATTGAATATTTAGAAGGCTCACAAACCTACAAGACGAACGAAAAAGGATTGAACCTCTTAAAGATGCATAACGAAATTGGAGAGCTTCTACAAACACCAATGAGAGAGTCAAGAATACAATAAAATAAAAACAAATCTCGGTAGCTATAGTATTACTTAATCCTTGCTTTATATTAGTATCCTTTATATTCAAGATTCGGAACTAAGCAGAAACCTTTAAAGCTGAGTTATGTTACTATTAATATGAGTTCATTCATAGGACTACTAGCGTTACTAGAACCACCGAACCCGGTTTACTAGTATAACCTTCGTAGGACAACGTATGTCCTTCATTCCATTATGGTTTCAATCCAAAAACTGATTTTTCTAGCGACAATGTTTCAAAGTTGAGGTTCAAGTCCTTTGCATATTGATACGACCTTACTATTTCCTCTTTGGTAGGGGATCGTGCAATTTCGCTATAGCGTTCTCGATATTTTGTGGACATTGGATCGCATAGATTATCCGGATAATACTGATCCATAATATTGATTGGAACTTCTGGCATATTCTTGGCAATCCAATCTAGGACTGGTTTGGTACAACAATCAACATGGTTTGGCATTATTAGATGACGTATGACAAAATCTTCATCCCATTCATGAATAAGTTCAAGGTTATTAGTAACGGTGTCCCAGTACCAAGGGGTTCTAGACAGATCTAGAGCACATTTGCCAGGGCCAAACTTGAAGTCAGGAAGCCATGCATCCATGAGCGAACGGAGAATATACATAGTCTCCTTGCTCATAAAGAAATTTGAATTCCAAAGTTGAGGACTGTTGAATACTTGTTTCTGGTAGAACGCATACTCCGAATTCGTATGCCAAGTAGAGTATCTACCATAATTATCAGCCTTCACAGCTTCAATATAATTAAGGTCTTCATTGTTTGGGTTTGATACCTTAAAGGAATCAAGCATGCTTATTGCTTGGACAATTGTATGTAGGTGTATCGTTGGATCACCACCAACCCAGTTTGTGTTATGGCAGCCTTCCATCCTAAGCTGCCAAATCATAAGCGCCAACATATTCGGTGTTATAATTATGCCGTTATCCTTGTCTGTGCTTATATCTCCATTCTGACAGAAAGAGCATCTCATATTACAACTTGTGAAAAATATGGTTCCTGATCCCATAATTCCCCTGAAAACAATCTCCTCACCACGATGGTGAAAGTAGCTGCTTACTTTAGAAGTAGATTCTAGCTGACAGGTTCCGTGTTTCTTCGTTTGTCCAGCTCCAGCTGCAATCTGAACAGACCGGTCAATCTGACAATTCCAGCGACAAAAGTTACAATGTGTCAGCATCCGATTGACAAGCTCAACATTCAAATCCATAAGCGACGTTTTCTGTCCAGCGATCTCGGATATTATGTCAACCTCTCTTGATCTGACTGCTTTCCATTTATCCAAGAATATTCCCATGAGCTTTAGGTATTCTTCCCGAAGCTCTTGCTCACTTGCAAGTTTTAGGTCTGTAACGCTACAAGATATAGATTTCGAAATTAGGTACTTGGCGGGCATACGATTTATCGATACTGCAAAATACCATGGCAGACTATTACCGTCTTCTTTCAATTGTTTCCATGTATCTAATGATTCAAACTTTCTAAATTCTTTATTGAGAGTCGAAAAGAAAGATGTCATTGTCACTCTTACAAACTATTTGGTATTCCCAATATTTAATTGAGTAGTAAAATATCTGCCATCATGGTTTAGTATGAATAAGGTTATGGAAACCATTTTGAATATTTCATGACTTATCGAGCTTTCAAGTACCATCTTTTGGGGTTCATTAGCATTACATATAGTATTTGGTGTTATAGGATTTTCTGTAAGACTTACCGTAGCTGAAACCTCTATGATAAATTGATTAAATTAATTGATTAAAAGAAAAACCGAAAGTTAACCGGAATTTAGAAAAGGATTACCATACATTGGTTATTGAATCCCACCCAAGCACAAAGGTACAACTTTTTTAATTGGACTTGGTAGGTAGTAACCCAGCTCAAACTTATCTATTAACATGGATTCGCATTCTACAAAAGGCAGGTATTAACCTTAATCATAAGTTTTTAATCATAATTAGTTACTTTATTTGGTAAATATATCAAGATTTGATACCCGATAAAATGGTAGAATTTCTTTATGGTGAATGCGTTAGGAAATCAATGTAAATAATCCAAAATCTGTTTTGGTTTCTCCCTTAATTCGGCGAGATTATCTTCGTGAATCGGATTGCCTTCAGGATGAACGTTTGTCATTCTTTCATATACCAAATCTTCGACCCATTACTTTTCTATAATCCTAGAATTGGAAATGACAGCATCAATTTTCCCGATATTCTCGATATCTTCTATAGGATTAGCAGACAGGATTAGTATATCTGCTTGTTTGTCTGGTTCAATAGTGCCTGTCTGATTGATTATGCTGAGTGCCTTAGCACCATTTTTAGTAGCGATCTTGATAATATCCATTGGTTTTATTCCTGCTTCAGCAAGTAATTCTAGCTCATGATGCAGACTTTTTCCTGGAACAAGTTTAAAGTTAGGTATATCTGTACCTGAGAGTATCTGCACCCCTCTCTCATTCATAATTTTTGTTAGTTGTAAGACCTTATTCCAGCGCTGTTCATTCTGAGGGTCGTAAGAACCTTGCTTTAAGATAGCTTCATATACGTTCAAGGTAGGATCTACTGGTATCTGGTTCTGGACCAAGCTGTCTATCATGTTGCTAATCTCCGTACTATTAAGATCTACCAGGTCAAGCCATAAAGAATGATCAAAGGGACCTCCGCCAGTTAGATTAAAGATTCGCTGCTTGTCTTCAGACAACAGGAATGGAGAAACGGGAACTCCGTGGGTTAGAAAATCCATTCCAAGATTTGCCGCATCAGTCCAAGATGTAAGATAGAGATGTCCAATAACTTTGATTCCCTGACTATGAGCCTCATCTATCGCAACTTTCAACAGTTCTGGATTTAGCCCAACATATAACTTGATAAAATCTACCCCTGACGTAGCTTGACGGCGAACTTCCTCTATAACCTCCTCCTCAGTAGTAACCTGTTTTTCTACAAATGGTACAGGTAGTTCAGGAGTATTTAAAAGTCTACCCGCAGTAAACATTTCAGGTCCTGCTATCTTTCCGGTAAGTATATCTTCCCTCAAGGATACAGATTCATTAGTGGGGCCTCCAGGATTTCTAATCGTTGTAATGCCGTAATCTAAAAGCATACCAAGCATTTTTTCAGATGCAGCTTGGTCGTAGGAGTCTTTTAGTACTCCTGCGACATGAGCATGCATGTCAAAAAGTCCGGGCATGATATATTTTCCAGTTAGGTTTAGAAACCTTACACCTGTTTGTGTTCCATTCAAATTATTAAAATAGTGATTAAGATACTCACTTTGATTGGTTACTGCGATTATTTTGTTACCATTAATGATTACAACTGCGTCACTTTTCGGAGGTGAGCCAGTTCCATCTATTAACGTAGCACCATGCAAGACGAATACTTCACTGCCATTGTCTGTACTCAGTGACGACAGAGACATATTATGATGGATCTCAGTTAAATCTATAGCCATGAGAGTCATATCACTCATTATCTCTGATGATGAAAACACCAAGAACGAAAGTAAGCCAACACAAACTATGTTCATAAAGTATCCTTTCTCCACGAACCCCATGATTTATCCGTTGTCCCACTGATGACAGTAGAAAAAAAATGCTGAATTGAATCAATAAGATTATTTGTATAGGTTAACAATTTCTATTTAGTCATATTAACCTTAATTCTCCACTCATTTGTCTCCAAATCGTTACGAATATTGCTACCCAATTAAAAATGAATAAAACTTGATTACTCATAGGGTACATATAGAAGAGTAATTTTTAGTTATATTAAATAGAACTTATGTGAAATAGGTTAAATAAATCCACGAAGGTTGACTATCGGGTTAAAAAATAGAACGCTAGCGTTATCAGTCCCACCGAACCCGAATAGAATTTACATCTTTTCAATATAATTCTTGTAAATATTATAAACTAATATAATGTAAAGTTTGTTACTAAGTTAAAGTAATAAATGTTAGGATTCAAAAAATAATGAAAATAAGATACCAATTATTATAGCCACTTTCTGCAGACTTCAAGTCATCGAATCAATGACAACTACTATCACTTCTGAAAATGTAAGTGTTTTTTCATTGCTTTACACGTACTCAAGATACTAGTTACGCGTATCATCATCATTGTCGTTGTTGTCATCATCATTGTCGTTGTTGTCATCGGTACTGGCTATTTGGTTTTGGAAGAAGTTAGTATCTTCAGAGCAGCGCACTATTTCCTGATCAATAAGATTATCTCCTATTTTTCCTGCTAGGTCTATACAATCTTGCGTTTGTTCATCTGCCCCCTGATAAGCACCTGAATCTTGGAAAGCATTCAAAGATATGTCATCACTGTCTACCACGTGATTTTTTATGTCATGTACTAGGTCGTTGAGATCGTCATACTCTTCAGGGTTGTTTGTATTGGTGTTAGAGGACTGATTATTAGTATTATTATCTTCATTGTTGGATGAGCGAGTTTCAGCAACACTCCCATCTGTATTAGAAGTCATGGTAGTATCGGTAGCCGGTGCAGTATCGGTAGCCGCAGTATCGGTTCCACTCTGCATCGATTTTGTTACAAGTTCTTTGGCTTCAGCTTCCCTGAACTTTCCTGTTTTCACAAGCTCATTAATCAAATTGTTTTCTTTAGCATCATCGGAAGTTGATGTACCACCAGAAGGACCATAAATCGTTTCTACCGTGTCTTCTAAGATACCCAAGTACTTCGTGGGCACTAATTTGCCATTCTTATCAGAAGCCAAGTTAAAACTGGCCGTATCTACCTCCTGATAATCCCACCTCCAAAAAGCTGTGCCCCATACCCCTGCTTTCTTGAGAGCCCCGAGTATCTGTTTCGCATCAGTTTTCGTAAGCTCACTCAAATCAGGGTTGAGTTTGGATATTCCGCCTTCCTTTGTCCTTACAACGTTATTCCACTCCCCAATGTATAACGGCACTCCAGTTAGATCGCTGGTTTTCAAAAACATATCAAATCTCTTTTCCTGATACCTATCTCCATCGGGAACTCCATAGACACTTACTTTGAAAGCGATATTCTCCTTAGATGAAGGAGCCATTTTTGCCAAGTTTTTTGGTGAGATTTTAATGGGGCTATTCAAGTCAACTGGAACATTCATGCTGTAGACTATAGTTTTACTAGTGATATTTCTCAACTCATTAGTTATAAAGGAGTTAAATTTACCTATTTTAGACCATTGACCTTTATTGTGAACATGAGGCTCGCTTAGGATCTCGTACCCTAAAGTACTTGAATGATTATCTACTGCCAATACTATTTCCTTAAGAAATTCTGCCATTAGTGTCCAGCCATCTTTTCCTTGCTTATCTTTCACAGATCTGTTCCACCAGTCCCCCCAAAAGACTTTAGCTGCTTTATCGGGAGTATTACCACCACCGCCTCTGGAATATTTTGAATTATCTTGAAATAGAGACCAAGGAAAACCTGTTGCTCTTTCTTCAAGCCATGAAGAAGTGTGCCATTGATGATTGTCATAAATGATTTTCAATCCGTACTTATCTGCTGCGTGGGCTACTGATTTTATTTCCTTTATAAAAGCCTCGGGATCCCTTTCATAAGCCTCCCAGTAGAACACGAATCTGACATGATTCAAACCCGCCCTAGAAATCATTTTTAAGCTATCCTCAATGTAGTCCTGGGGAGCTGGAAGCGAACCGTTGCCATCCTGTTTCATACTGACAATAGCTCCTTTCATGACAACTCCATTGATGGGTTGACTACTAGTCGATTCACTTGTCGACGCATACGAGCTTAAAGATGTAGCGCTCGTAAAGACGACAGCTAGAAGAAAAGTCAAAATCATTCCGCTACTTGCTAAAATCAAAACAATGGGAATTAGAGTTCGAATGATTTAATATATGATTCGTTATTCACGACTTTACGTCTGAGGGTTGTTAAAGATCAAACATATCAGATTAAAGGAAAAAATATGGAGCAAATGGAATAGAAAACAAATATTGCTCAAAATGTTCTTATCCACTAGTTCCATCTGCATTTGAAGAAATTAAGTTAGCCGAAGAGAGTAGAATAAAGACGCTAATGATTTTTATTGGTAAAGTTCAAGTTGGAATACTAAACTCTAAATTTTAAGTAACAAATCACGAATTTACGCAGACTTTGAATATTGTGTCTTAAGGCACGATTAGATGAATCCTAATCTTACCTGTAAAATTCTGAGATAATTTATCCACTTTTGGAATATTAATCAATTGCCCATGTATCACGCAATATCTATATATGCGATTCATTTCGAAGAGTCTTGGTTGCAGGGAAAGATTATCATAATTACACTTTGCTTTATTGCTAGCCTACTAGTAATTTTACATATTTTTTTATTTGACCAAATTTCGATTCTCCCTAACTCGTTTGCACAGTTGGCTGACACAGGCGGAGAAAAAGATAAGGTAGTTATTTTAAATTTTGATGACGGCCGTAAGAGTCAATTTACCCACGCCAAACCAATACTTGACAAGTATGGGTTTAAGGCTACTTTCTACGTTGTCTGCAACTATCTCGGAAATAAACCTGGTTATATGGATTGGAACGAAGTAAAGCAATTGTATGCAGAAGGACATGACATTGGATCCCATAGCATGAATCATGCCCATCTTGAGAAATTATCGGAGAAAGGTGCCTTCTTTGAAATAGCTCAATCGAAAAAATGTCTTGAAGATCATGGAATAAATGCCACATCTTTTGCTTACCCATTTAATGAGGGTGCGAGTGATAAGAAAGTCATTAATATAGTAGCCAAATATTATGACTTGGCTAGGACTGCCAGTGGTCCCATTACATTTTTACGGTGTGATGGGTGGAAGGAACAACAATCAAATCAAGATGACTGTAGACCATACAGCAAAAAGGGTGATCTTACTTATGCTAACAGGTATACAATACAGGGTTGGGGTCATGACTTGTCGAGACTAGTGAACTCATATGACAACCCTGCATTGTTTGACAGGTTTATCGAAGTAGTAAATAGCCAATCTGAATACAATAAAAATGGAATCATCAAAGCAATCCCAATAATCATTTATCATAGAGCAGGTGACAGCGGGGTGGCAGACTATAACACTGATCTAGATTTGTTTGAGAAAGAGATGAAATATTTGCATGATGGACATTTTACCGTTTTGACTATGGCTGATCTGGCATATAATAAAAAAAGTAACTATTTATACATAAAAGAATTTACAACACCAAAAATAACCATGGTAAAAGCAGTTCAAAATGCCACAGCTAAAGCTACAGAGCCAACTATGGTAAAAGCAATTCAAAATGCCACAGCTCTGGATGTATTAACGAACTTGCCCAAAAATATTACCAGTATCGTTCCCAAACAGCCATCAAACGTGGCACTTCACGATAATGCGACCTCAATTGAGATGGCTAACAGGCTCATCGATGCAGCTTCTAAGGCGTCTCTGAATACCATGGGAGCCGAGGACTTTGACTTTGGTGAAGGACATTACACAGACAAAACTCGAGGAGGTGACAGGTGAAATTAAGAATCAGATTTCTTCAATAATGGGCAGGAGATTCCCTTCAAACCCGGGTAAGACTCTCTCCGGTGAGTGTGATTGCATGGTTATCAGGCATAAAATAAATCAGATTTGTCGAGTTACTAACTATTCGTATTTCAGGTTACAAAAAGTTGATTTCGATACTCCATATATAAGGTTGAAAATAGACTTTTTGGTATAGTTATTCACACTTGTATTTCATGATTCTTCAAGATTGTTATTCAAAATAACATCTAGACGTGGATTGGTAAAGCGATTGAAACCCTAGAAGGAGAAAAATTTATACAATATCCACTAGTTACTGTAAATAGAATCCCTACATTCGAGTGTTAACACTCTGGATACCACCGCATTCGGACCTCAACTATTATGATATATTATTCTCTTGTTATTGCTCGAATAATCAAACTTGTAATTTTTCTTCCATTTGTTTTTTGTTCATCCGTATACGGTTGTTCACTTAAAATCTCTATATCATGAAATCCTGCCAGCTCCATGCTATTGATATAATTTTCTTTTGTTAATCCTCCATCAATGCAACTACACCAGCTCTCTGAATTTGCAGATTCTTCAGCAAAGTATTACAATTAGGAAAATATCAGGTAATAATAATAACAATATGCTTAATACTAACGCCCATACTTTTTGTCTGCCCTGCTCCTGTGTTGCTCCTATGCGAGGATTGCTCCTATCATTACAAATAATTTTTTCATTTTGCTATCCCTTAATTCATAGTAATTCCAGCGTTTACTACTGAAGGTACTATATTAGGAGCATTCAATTAATTTATTGTGAATACAAATGGTTTCGTAACGTTACCGGGCTGTCCATTCTCTGTTAGGTAATAAACAGTGGCAGTCGCTGGAGTTTTTCCAGCCTTGATTGCTTGATATATTGTGCCAGAAACTGGACCGGCTACTGTAACCTCTTGTCCTGGGTTTAATTCGAATGGGGGTGATGTCGCGGTGCAGCCTTGGGTATGTCTTATAACCACATTATTAGACTTAAAGAACGCGGTTAAAGGTGAATCGCAAAGCCCAGCAGGTAACAGTATCTTGTCTGGTGAATTATTAACTACTGTTGATAATATTTCAAATTTGCTGCCAGCCTTTACATTTGCTGGCGAGGGATGAGTGTTTATTAGGTCAACTCCAGAGGCTGTTGCATTTGCGGTCGAATTGGGTTTGGAAGATTGGGAGTGTGCATATGGATCTTGGCCCAATGAAAAACTGAGGATAGCAATAGTTATGAGTGTGACTAATAAGGTTAATTTGGTATCATGTTTTAGTTTGCAAAATTGCATGAAGCATTATATTTACTGAACTATTTGTGCTTATCCCCAGCGTGTTGAGATGTCTGGCTTCATAGAAAAGATAAATGTTTCTTGAATGAAAGTATCAGATTATACTGTATAATTAAATTGTTAACAACAAATTATAAGACATTATTGTCAAAGTGATAAATTTAATATGGAAGATAGAATAGAGTGGAAGGCGAGGCAGTCGAGAGAATTAAGTAATTTTTATACGAGAATGGATATCTTGTCAGGAAAGGTGACGTCGCTTGGATATTAAATCAAATGTCTGAGCAATTGGAGAGGCAGACCGAGGAATCTACTGGTATTGTGGAAAGAGAGCTATTGTGTGACTATAATAGTAACCACTCATTTAGCTTGGTTCTTTCAAAATCTAATTTCTTTTTGTATGATTCGTCAGATGGTGGTTCAAGAAGAGTATAAGGACCATCTTCATGGTAAAAATCCACGGCAATATATCCTGCCTTCTCATTTCCAACTTCCATAAAACAGAAACCCTTCCCATCGAATCGTGACGAGGAGTGTTTGTTTTTATCATTTTTGATATCATCGACTATTTGTTGGCTAACTACTTTTGCCTGAGCTTCTGCAAATACTCCAGCTTTAGGAATAGCCACATTTTCGTTCACCTTAATTTCAGTTACATCCCCTATTGCAAATACATTTTCAAAATCTGTCCTAAGACTGAACTTGTCGACATTAATCCAATTTTGTCCACGCGTTATAAGATCAGAATTCCTTATTACTTCAGGTACTTTGTGAGGAGGAATCCCTATAAGCAGATCATAATTTACCCAATTTCCATTTTCAAATTCTATTTTTTTCATATTCAGTACTGCCTTTATTTTATGTAATGGGTGGAAATTGATACGGTTATGACTAAGCAAGTTAATAACATCCTGACTCACTTTTGCTCCAGCTACAGGTAAAGAAATCGGGGTTGGTGTATAAATATCGATGTCAATTGAGTCTCTTGTACCATTCTTAACTAAAATATCATTTATTAGTAAAGATGTCTCATACGGTGCTGGGGGGCACTTATATGGAATAGATGTTATACAGATTGCTATTCTCCCCTTCTTTAAGGAAAGAATTCTTTCTCTCAGTTTTGTAACTTGCTCAGCATCATACAGATTAAAGCCTCCATTTTCTAGAAATCCATTGACTTCTTCAAATGAATATTCCGTACCTAATGCTATTATTAGATAGTCGTATTTTAACTTAAGATTTGAAGATTCTCTGATGGTGACAGTCTTTGAGGCGACATCAATTCCCGTTACTTTATCATTTAGATACCTTATTCCTTTATTTTCTAGTCTATTCAAATCAATTTTAGAATCTTTGAATGTTCTTATTCCACTTAAGATCCATAAATTTACAAGTCCCATCATAAAATAGTCTTTCTGATCGATAATAGTAATCTGGTATTCTGCCGATGGCGATAATGAAGAAAGATTTTTCTGTAATAAATTAGCAGCTGTTAACCCTCCAAATCCTGCTCCTAAAATTAATATACGTTTTCCCTCTGAAGACAAGTAGCAGAATGAATGAAGTCAGGTCTAACGTAAAAGGATTTTTTTATTATTGCAAGATTGGAGCCGTTTTACTCTCTAATTACTGCATAATTGAAAGATGACAGATTCAGTACTAGAAAAGAAACCAGAGTCACGATATAGCAAACAATGTATGAGCATGGATTACATACACTAGTGTATTGCATCCCACCGAACCCGAATAAAATTTACATCTTTTGAATATATTTATTGTATATATTATATTGATTATAAAATGATACTATTTCGTACCAACAAATTAATCTTAAAGAAACACCTGAAAATATGTATCCTCAAGACCGACATTAATTATAATTAGATACAATAACAAATAACTAAAAACATTCGCATCAATAGAGTATGTAATCCAGATTCCTGCAAAATGTCTAAAAGGAGACCAAACATCATTTCCATAGATATGCGGTAAACATAAATCATAAATAATTTGGTTGTGATAATGTATTGGCAATCTATGGCTCAGCAACAACTATTAAGACAAGAATCATCTGTTTCTCAAACTCTACGTACATATAAAAAGCAGTTAACACAGAACATCGAGCGATA
>Ga0209898_1000060_pt1 | contig 14810 bp, 16 predicted proteins | sample GWRWN2_50_60_FD_187225 | JGI IMG/M metagenome (GOLD analysis project Ga0209898, IMG submission 187225) | Riverbed sediment microbial communities from areas with no vegetation in Columbia River, Washington, USA - GW-RW N2_50_60 (SPAdes)... | ecosystem: Environmental > Aquatic > Freshwater > River...
ATTATTGCAGCTAGCTCTGACTATGGAGTGTTTACAAGCGAATCTTCACCATATGACACTCCTTATCGAGAATGGATCGCAAAATGGTGGACATGGTGGCTGGGAATCCCTAATAGTCTCCACCTGACAAGTAATTACTCTGATTCCGAAAGATGTTCTGTCATGCAGGATGGTCCTGTATGGTTCCTTCCCGATATTATTGTTGATGTAGGAAAAATAAACTATACCTGCAATGTTCCATCCGGTAAGGCTGTTCTGCTTCCATTAACAACAACCATCTGTGAAATAGGTGGTGAAGGTCCCCTTACAGACTCACAATTATCTGAGTGTGCAGATAATATTATAACTCCTGTTAGAAATATCGACGTTACGATAGATGGTAAAAAAGTGGATGTCAGTAGATCGTTTGACAAGACTAACTTTTTTAATGTTACCTTTCCCCAAGAGCCCGTACGCTTTTGGGGAGATATCATTCCAGGTTCATACAGAGGAACAGCTACGGGATATTTCCTATTTTTGCATGATTTGCCACGAGGAGAACATGATATAGAATTGAAGGTAGTTGATTTGCTCCGTGGTAAAGAGGGCCCTCCACCACATTACGAAAACTTAAGGGAGGGCAGCTTTAAAATTTTCGTACAATAAAGCAGTCATTGTTGTCAGACTCATCGATACTACGTAGTAGAGTTAACTTCTTTATGCTTCTCCCATAATCGACATATTTTTGAGAAGTAGTGTTTTATTTATTAGCATCTGTACAGATAATCCACGCTGGTCTAGTGTGGATATTTACAAATATGAGTCCGTGTTAATGAGAAGGTTTAATTTAGATTTGTGAAACCATGTGGAATTTCACTGGTTCTTGTAGCTAACAACCATGAATTAACAGTTTTGGACTGTTCGGATTAGTATTGTTAGCAATTCTCATCCAAAGCAGAAGATTATAACTGTTTATTGATTTGGAACACGTTCTTGATATATGCATAGGGCAAAATTCTCTTCACATTAGTAAAATGTCTTTGATACTTGTCGAAATTAGATATTTCACTGATCGATCAAAAACACTGAAAGAAGAGTCTCGCCACATTTTTTGTAACGACAATCAATTCTTTCAAGATAATTTTGTCCATTTACAAAATTCCTAGTAGACCTTAAATTGGATTTAATAGATTTTCTTGATTCACTCATCAAGGTTTCAAAACTCGTTTGAAATCTCGCAGTAAATATTATGGTATACCTTCTTGACCCAAAAAGGTTCTCATTTGAAATTATTTGGTACATTTGATTGGTGCTTAATTAACTTGTTGCTTTTGACAATCAATACGCTTCCTATTAATAGATCCTGTAAGTAATATTATTGATTCTTTGTAACTCTGAATTCTATTACATCAACAGCATTATGTTCGTTTTGCTAATGATACTATTGTGTTTAACACGTATCATCTTAGTAGATAAAGAATTATTTTATTAATACAAAGAGTTTTTAGATTATTGGTTAATTAGTAATATTGAAAAGAAAATTGCACAAATCGGTAATTTCACAATTTTTTTCCTCTTCGTTAAGTGTGATTATAGTATCATTTTTAGTAGTTTTGGTTCAAGTAATTGATTTGAGCGCGGGTGATTCTTGGGCCACTAAACTCGGTGATCGAATTTCGTTTGATCACATAATTTTATATACTGTAATATTAATGGCATCCGTGTTTATGCAATTTTACTTTCTTAAGACCACTACTAGAATAGTCTTCAAGATTAAGAAAGCGTCCTCAAATTCAGCTCAAATAATTGCATATCTCCACGTTGCATCCCAGCTAACAGTGATCATTCTTCTTGTGTATCTCCTAGGTGAACAATTGGTTACATCTAGATACAATATCGTATTAGTCCAGTTAATAGTAGGAATATCTTTGATAATATCAATATTAATCATGGTAACACTTGCATTTAAATGTATCAAGTCTTATTTATCCACCAGAAGTAAAATGGCTGGAGTATACTCCCTCGCCATTATCGCACTTTCATTACAATTGATTAGCGCTTTTTTGTATGTCGAGGCGAATCTTCAAGCTAAACCTCAATATATCTATCCAGAAAGGAATCCATCGGCATCATATTTCTATACGAGTTTAAAAAGTAAATTAGATTCTTTATACGACACTACTAAGATTATGTCGTTTATTGCTATATGGGTAGCTTCGTTACTGCTTACAAAACCATACGCCCAAAAGATTGGAAAAATAAAATATTGGATCACTGTTAGTACCCCAGTGGTATACTTCCTCTTTCAATACTCACCTCTCTTGTTAAACCAAACAGACATATGGAGTGCTCTTATAATGTCAAGCGGATCGATATTCCCAATTCTTTACAACTTTGTTTTAAATACTGTTAGTGTTGGAACAGCTATATTATTTGGAATTTCATTTTTTATACTTTCTAGGGGTTTGACCTACGAGCATTTAAAATATTATCTAATAATTTGTGGCGCAGGGATTATGATCATCTTTAGTAGTAGTGCATCAACAATTTTAATCTTATCTGCTTTTCCTGCATGGGGTGTTGTTTCGATATCATTTGTCTTGCCGGCTTCATTTCTCATTCTCATAGGACTTGATTCGGCAACCTTTTACGTAGCAGGAGATATTAAAGTACGTAGCTATCTTAGGTCTAAGAGCCAGTTTGAGCTGTTCAGAGCATTGGCCTCTGCCAAAGCATCAGCAGAAGCTGAGCATAAAATACACCAAATTATTAATCAAATCCATAAGAATATAGAGACCGAAGCGCTGTTTACTTCCAAATCTGAATCAGAGGATATTATACAATATGTGGGAGAAGTAATAACAGAATTGAAGAAAACTGATACAAAACTAGATAATACAAAATCAGGCAATAAATCAGATCAGTCAACTACCTAACTTATTCATGACTAAAATAATGAACTAGTGTTTGTTAATGTGTTGATTAATATTGGTAAAGACTGGATATCTATTATTTGATACAATTGAGACTAAAAATTTGAATTCATTTAGAATGTTTATGAAGGGGCTTAATAGCCTTTTTTTTCTCCCGTAGCAAATAACTAGGTGTGAAAGTGAATCCAGATACATCATTAACAGTCCTTTCTTTTGAAATAATATTAATCTCATACAATGAATCAGTATAGAAATTATCCATTCCATATCCACCAAATCTTACTCTATATGATGCTACAGGAAGATCTCGTAAAAGAACAAAGTAACCTGAGACCAATGCTGTATACTTGCCTGGGTAGTTAGGCTCATCCATTTTGTCCAAAAATGGATTCTCTTCTGAAACATCCAATTCAAAAAGCATAGATTCCACCCTAAATGATTCTAAATTTGGTACCAATTTAAATGTCTTGTAGTTTTTACCCATTTTTTCAAGAGTAGCCCAGAAAGGTCCAGCTGCATCTACATGTTCCCGTACCGCTTTTCTTAAGTAAAATTCATTATTGATAATCTTCCCTTTATAGAAGTCTCCCATAGTGTAGTGAGTAGTAACAATTGGAACCAGGATTCCCATCCCTTCAGGTATCTCAATAAAGGAGTCCAAGTAGTTCGAACTAGATTGGTGATGACCAAGGTTACCGCGAAGAAACAAAATATCGCCATATTGTTGTTCATCAGGATTTTCACTTAGTAACCAGCGCTGCCAAGTAGCTATTATATCTCCATATGAAAGTCCCCTGTAATTTTCTGTGGTTTTGGCTACATATCTATCGTTCAAAACTTTTAACTTTTTGCCACGAATTATAAGTTTTCTTCTAGTATTGCTCATTACAGAATATTCTTATAATTATACCGCTACTACTTTATTTCAGTTTTCGCTCATATTTTCAGTGTTAACAAAAATACCTTACGACGGCGTTAATAGTACATACAAATATCCACACTTATTGCCTCGGCTATGTTTCTTTTGTAGGATTTTTCTCCTTCCAGCCTGCCACAAAGTCCATTACCTGCTGCTGTTCCGGAAGAAAACCCTCTCCTCTAGGATCTGAAACATCGACAAGTTTTCCCTTACCCTTCGTTACTTCTATATCATAAACCGATCTTGTGAGATATCTCCCTACGCCTCTTCCATAAAAAGAAAGCCGGTACATGCCCACACTTAAGCTACTTATGATAACAAAAACTCCGACTACAAGAGCCTGATACTGCCCTGGTTCAATTGGGGATTCTATTGTATATCTAATGTGACTTTTTTCAGATACTGAAGCAGGGAATAAGGGTGTTTCTATATAGTAATCATTTAGATCATCTACCAGCTTTTTACCATTGTTTTCTGGTTTTTTTCTAATTTGTACACCTATTTCACCTCCATTAACGGTATCTCTCCTGGCAGCAAGACGCATTGAAAGTTCATCATTCAATGCTTGACCTTGATAGTCGTCCCCCAGAGCAAACATTGTTGATATTACAGGTACAAATACCGCTGTGTCTTCCTGTATCTTTATCCTCTGTTCTTTAGTCATTGAGGAAAAAGCCCTATTCTTAGGCTCCTCCTGCTTCTCATATGAAAATTCAACATTACCTCTAAGAAATACCACATTTTTTCCTTCACGATAAACAATGTCAGGCTTATCTGACATCAAATTATTATACCATACTGCAACCCACTGACCATATGTTAGTCCTCTAAAAACACTTTTTGGATCTGCAATTTCAAAATCAGCCATGGTAATAAACTCCACTTTCATTTTCAATCGTGTTCAGAGCACATCCCAAATCAACAAATCCCTTCTTCAATACCACTTTCATTTTTGCCCAATATGAGAAGGCATTAATCATATTATTACAATCATATACTTGTTTATAAGTAGTACTCAATTTGAGCATAATTGCATTATTCGCTGCATTGAGTTTCAAAACTTAAAAATGTACGTTTACGGCATCCCGGACAACACTGATGGACCTTATATACTTGTAGCTTCATGACTAGATGCGAATACAGATCTGAATTGATCATGTGTTTAATAAGAGCTCAATACACTTTCAAACTCTCAATTTTTAGATTTAATTTTTCGTAAATGTCTGGAAAGCAGCGGATATGGGCAACAGAAGCTTATTGATAATTTATTCAAAATTAAAAAGGAGTCACCTCATTTATCAAACCTTGGTTACTTAAGAAGTAACATAATATTTTGTATAATGACTTGTGAAATTTTAAAAGAACTGCTGACCTATATATGAGATTCTCTTATTTTGGATAGGAGGAATGAAGTAATACCCTCCACCCAATGTTAAAGTATAAAATGAATTCCTGGCAGGAATCTTTTTACCAAAATAATTTTTTATTTTGGTAGGTTGTTCTGTCTTCATCGGAGTGCTTATGCGCTGATCTATATTTATCTTCAACTCTTCAAATATTTTAATATCATTTTGAAAGCTAATAAACAGAATACCTGATTTCGGATAATCTGCAAATTTCTCCTCCATATAAAGACATCCACGCCTGAAGATGAATTTTTCCTTCCTACTATTCGGTTGCCTTGGATTGGACTTTCTCGAATGTGAAGAAATTGGACAGTTCTTGTTAATATTCAAGTATCTTATGTCATATGGATCAAAGAAATTTTTTCTAGGGTTTCTTTGTTCATCAATAAGTTGTGACAATCTAACCATGGCTTGTTTCTGTTTTGATGAATCCGTAGAATGAAGTTCCAAAAGGAGTCTTTTCTCCTCGCCGATAGAAAGTGTGCCCAATAATAATCCTGTAGCTTTGCTTCTTCCAACCCATTTTTCTTGTTCCTGTGTATCTAACTTGTTCCACTCTCTCAAATTATGTTGAATTTTCAGGAAAACCATGTATGTTCCATTAGCAAGTTCTCTCCCTTCTTCATCTTCAGATATCCAGATATTATTGTTGACTAATCTGTGCGGGTTTGAAATTCCATCATAAAAACCCATTAAGTTCCTTCCATCGGCTCTATGAAAACCATTATGAACATCAGTAATTTTTGCCCATCCATTTAATGACCCCATTATATCCAAAGGTCCATTTTCTGAATCATGCAAATAGCCCTGATCCCCTGCGGGATATCCCTTGTGATATCTTAAATAATAATCATTTTGTAACACCATCATGTTTACAGAATAATTATTTGACGCAAGTTGCAGAATCATATCTGTTTGTGGTAACACATAAGGAGATTTGTCCCCTATTTCATAATAGGGTGGCATATCATAAAGATCTTTTGGACATTTATTCATTAGGTTTAGCTTTCTAAAGAATGTCTTTCCAAAACCAATTGTAGCAGTGAAATTAAATCTTGTCAAGGGATACATATACATGTCACCTTCGCCACTTGTATCCTCGATCTCAATCATTTTACTATCAATTTGCTCAAATAACGTGCATAATCTTTTGAGTCCTTGACTTACCAATTTTTTATCATCAGCTGGACTAACATCTAAACGAACAATGAGCAAGTAGTCTTGTTTCCTCGGGGCGGGAAACGCTATACCAGCCTGTCTGCGTTTTTCAGCAATCATCTTCTTTTCTAACTCAGTGCGTTTACTAGCAGCGACGTAAGACGTGGCCGTATATTTCATGTTCCTATTTACATTTTTGACATACTTAAGCTATATGTTATTTTTAATATCTCAGTTTACTAGGAATTAAGTTTAGATCTAGATATAATCTAAATACAAGATCTTCAGAATATAATTATGTCTTCAAGTAATGTGAAAATCTACCACCAAAATTCAATGCCATTCGGACTTTCCTTCGGTGAATGGAGTGCAAGGTGGTGGCGATGGCTCTTGACAATACCGAAATCTCTCAACCCTGCCATGGATTTGTCAGGTGAGAAGGCCGCCATAGGCCAGTCTGATTCAAACGTCTTTTTTCTATGCCAGACAATAGAGAATGTAGAACAACAACCAACCAGAAAGATTTGTATACGTAAAGGAACATGCATATTCTTGCCGGTTATAAATTGGGTTTCTAATTTCTATGAACATGGCCATTCAGAAAAGGATCTAATTGAAACCGCAAGACATAGAATGGATGCCATAGGAAATTTACAAATTCTTTTGAATGGGAAAAATGTTCCAGGATTGGAGAAATACAGATTTCTATCAAAATTTTTTAGTGTAGAATTACCAAAAGATAACATTTTTGACTTGCCTGCTGGTAAAGCACGGTTAGTCTCGGATGGATATTGGGTTTTTACGGAACCAATAATTTCAGATACAACAATAGTTACGTTTGGAACTTGCTCTTCAGGCGTAACCAAAATTGGAGTTAAGTATTACATCAAAATAATTTAATAAATCACATAGTGAGAAAAGTTAATTGAAATGAACGTTCCTTTTTCAGGAGAATCAAATAAAACACCTTGTTTAGTATTTCCGAGTTAATGCGTAGATCGTTATTTCTTACTTTATCGAACCAGCGTAATTCACTCTAAACTAGAAGGCAATTTGAACATAATTTATCTGTTACATAGTGTATATTAATTTTTAACATTCTGCGCCAAAGTAATGTTATTGTTAGCACCATTACGTATACGTACTTACAATCAAGTTTAATAAGATTAATATTTTTTAAGCATCTGCAATATGGATATAAAACCTTACCTGTTACTCAAAGGTCCAAACTTGCATCAATTCATTTTCTTTGAATTTTTTTCAATATAGTTTACAAGTGATTTTAAATCATCTTCAATATTATACTGATTACATTCTATAACATTTTGATTCGTTCCATCTTGTATTGAAATTTTATAAGTGTAATGATCTGCAGCACCTCTGGGGGATGACTTCATAGGTAACGAAGATACCTTTTTGTCCTCTATGATTTTTTTTGCCGTGCGAATCAGCGCTGATGGCAAATCCTTTGCGTCCATTTCATTAGAAATTGCGATTCCCGCCAAACCTCCACTACGTTCAACTCTAATTCTCACAATATTCAAGCTAGATCCGCTAAACTTGTTTATTATTATTTCATTGCTTTGACTTTAATTCCAACTTGATCCCATGCCTTTTTAACAGCGTTTTGCTCATGACTGCTCTTACCGTACAAAGTACCAGCTACCTCATACGTAATGTTGGCTGCTTTCTGAAAATTAGAGCGCTCTCTCAGCCTCTCCGTTAATGAAATATACCATATTCTACCAGCTCTTTCCCAGGCGTATCCACCGAGCTCAATTGCAGCTAGATAAAATGCACGATTTGGAATTCCTGAATTAATATGCACGCCTCCATTATCGCTTGATGTATTTACATAATTTTTCATGTGACCAGGTTGCGGATCCTTACCAATTGTAGGATCGTTGTACGCACTACCAGGTTTCTTCATCGAACGCAATGCAATGCCCTTAATTTTGTTTGTAAAAAGACCAGCGCCAATTAACCAATCTGCTTTGTCGGCTTTCTGCTTGAGAGCATATTGTTTTACCAAGGAACCGAAGACATCAGAAAAACTTTCATTTAAGGCTCCAGGCTGCCCTTCATATTCGAGAGCCGCTTCATATTGAGTTACACCATGGGTTAGCTCATGTCCTATTACATCGATTGATTTTGTAAATCTTTGAAAGATCTCTCCATCGCCGTCACCATATACCATTTGCGTACCATTCCAAAATGCATTGTTGTAATCTTCTCCGTAGTGCACAGTAGAATCTAATTTCATTCCTCTAGTGTCGATTGAATTACGTTCAAAAATATCTTTGTAAAAGTTGTACGTTGATCCTGAATAATCATATGCTTCAGAGACTGTCTTCCCTCCTTTTGGTTTTTCGCCTTCACGTCGTACTAAGGTACCAGGCAAATTCTCTGTATTTCCAGCATCAAAAATAGTACGATCAAGTTTATTTGAAACACTAAACATCGAAGACATGAGCCCAGTTACCAATCTTCGTCCCCTCAATTGTTCAGTTAAAATAAGGTTCTTCCAAGCATGCTCTTTCTGTTTCTTTGTTCCCTTTTCTACAATATTCTTGTTCATGTACTCGGGAATAATAAAACAAATTTGATCACCGGGATTTAGTAAATGCTCAACGCTGTTTATAATATTATGATTTTTCTTAAAAAACATGTATTTTTTACTTCGATTTATGATATATGTATTACTAGAGTTTTTTCTGATATTTTTTAATATAGTAAGTTAATTTCCAGCATGTCTCCATTTTGTGAATTGCAAATCAGAAATGGTATCCTCTATGGTGTCAACTTGGATTGAGTGTTAAAAAATCCTCATTTCTGTTTAAAAAAATACACTCGTAATTATACTTTTTCTCATCGTATTCTTTCAATACTTTTACAATGTTTGGAGTATTATTGGTAAAAATAATTTTTTTGGATTTATTTGTTTGATTGTCACTTTCAATAATCCATATTAGGGTATCGACTGAGGGATTATCGTCTCTCCCGTTTGCAGAGATGACGTAATTATCCGCATTAACTGTATTGAAAAATTCACGTGAGACGTTCCTTTTGAAGTAGTCCAAGTTCAAGATTTTCATTTAATTTCTTTTTATTCAGCCAATCCTTCCATTCTTTCCTTAATTTATCAAGGTTCTTTTTTGTAGGACCTAAAATACGAAAAGTAATGTCCTTGAATTTAATGGATTTTGGCCCATCCTCGACTAGGACCATCTTGTCAAATTCGGGATTGATTGGTATTTTTAGTGATTTAGCCAGTGAGGTAAGATCCCTAGCTTGCTGAAAACCTTTCATAATGATTGTCATAATGGAGCTTTCCGTTTTTTTCTGATCCTCTTTGGACCCGAAATTCACAGTTAGAAAAGAATTTTTTAACAATGTATTTGGATCTTCATTTGTTTGGAGAAGATCATTGAATGAATTGTGCCATAGTTTAGAAACTTTTACTAATTCTTTTGCTTCATTTTCTCTTTGACCTTTGATTTCCTCAAATAGATCGAGTAAACCAATAATATGATCGGTATCAATATGACTCAAAACTACCAAATCTAATTTCCCACTTAATGGTAACTTTTGGAGTGTTGGTTTAAGATGTTTTTCAAATGTTTGATATGGTCCTCCGTCTATGAGCACGGTAGTTGATTCTTTACCCTGCTTTGATTCTAAAATGAAACAATCTCCATATTCAGCTTGCACTACATGAAGTTTTAACACAGGGCTTTATTGTTATTCAATTATTAAAATCCAACCTTTAAAGTTCTCCAACGAATTGAAATCAATCCCTAAATTTTAACCAATCATCCTTCTTCCACTGGCAAATCAAGTCTATTGCCCCATTCCCCCCAAGAACCTAGGTACATCTTTACTTTCTTGTACCCTAACATTTTGAAAACCAAAAAAGCATTGGCTGCCCTATAGCCGCCTTGACAATACGTTATTATCTGTGCATTCTTTGGAATTTTTGAATAAATTTTTGATAATTTCTCTTTACTATTAAAGATACTATTTTGAACATTTCTTGTCCAATCAATATTTTTTGCTGATGGGATATGGCCTCTCCTTGCAGCTCTTACTTCAGAACCAACGTATTCTTGTCTGGAACGAGCGTCCACTATTACCACACGTTTGTTGCTTATTGCTCTCCTTACTTCATTTGCATCAGCTATGATTTTGGAATTAGGTTTACCTTTGAATCTAGAGTTTTTTAAAGCATTACTTTTTGTTTCTACAGGATATCCTTCTCTTTTCCATATTTCAAAACCGCCATCCAACATGCATACTTTTTCATGAGAAAAATAAAGAAGCATCCAAACGCCTCTAGCTGCAGATATACCAGAAATATTATCATAAAAAACCACATTACTTTCCTTTCTTATTCCAATATTTGATAGCAGTAATCTTGTTTGTCTGTTAAAGTCTTTGATACCTCTCTTGGTAGTATCAAACCAATGCAATTGGAAGAGATCAACGTTTACTGCGCCTGGCACATGACCTTTTTTGTATTCTGAAAAAGATCTTGTGTCTACCACAATGACTCCATTTTTATTTTGGGTTATTCTGTAAAGGTCTTGTGACGAAATTAATAGATCCAATGGTACACGTAATACATCTAGCGTGATATATAATGTTCACATAGCATATCTTATCACTAAACATTTCAATGTCAGACTTATCTTAATGCAAATTCATTAATTAAAAATATTCAAACTAGTAACAGAAATATCCCAAATTTGTATAACGGCGGTACACCCTCATTTCTTAATTTACCAATTTTTCTCTAAAAATCTGAAATAACATTAATAATGACCTACGCGTGAGTAGAATCAAAGAGATTATCCCAAAAGTGTTACCTACGTAAAGCTCTTTTAAGGGTATCAATAACCTGATTATCTGTAACCTGATCAAAATTCTGATAGTACTGTTCTATTGATTTAAAGTTTCGGTTTTGAGGAGTGGTAATAACCTCAATGTGGTCTATACCTTCATTTTTCAATAAATTAATGGTTCCTTTCGGCGATACTGGAATAGCAATTATAAGTCGCTCCGGATTTTTAGTTTTTCTTATACTCCTAATGGCAGCAGTAATAGTGGATCCCGTGGCAGCACCGTCATCTACTATAATTATAGTCTTGTTCTTCCACACAATATCGTTGTCCTCGAGAAAAAATTTGTTCCCATGCTTATATATCAGGGCAAGACGTTTTGTTTCTTCTAACTGGTTTGATATCTCACTTTTGATATATTCGGAAGAGATTTTCAGCTCTTTGATAACCAATTCATTCAAGTAGGTGGTTCCATCTTCCATTACTGCTCCTATGGCGAGTTCTTCATTATGAGGTGCTCGGAGCCTCTTCGATATTAATAAATCAAATCTACAGGATAACTTCCTTGCAATAATGTCCGCAATTATTATACCTCCACGAGGAATGCCCAAGACAAGAGTATCCTTTCTGTCTTCTTTTTTTACTACATCCTTTAGTGCTTCTCCAAGGATATTACCTGCGGATTTCCGATCCTTTATTTTCAACTGAAATTTACCAATAACTCCGTCCAATATCAAGACTAGTCACTAACTATTGGTTACATTCATATAAATATTAAACCTTGTATTTTGAAAGGGAACTAATTATATGATGTGATGGAAATTATTATTTAAGAATGGCATACTTTGATACTAAGAAACCGAATCGGATAATGGACTAAAATGCTCTTTCAGCCATCGACTAGCAATATCTGCAAGCATCTCTGTAGATCCTTCTTCATCAAACAAATGCGAAGCGTTCTGTATTATACTGAGTTTCTTTTCTTTGACATTTCTTAGGTTTTTCATTGTCTGCTTATTAATTTTGATAAGTACTTTTTCCTTACTGCCTGCAATGAACAAACAAGGGGAGACTATCTCAGATAAGAAATGACTATCTACTAAATCTGTACGTCCGCTACGAATAACGATTGATTTGACCTGGTATTTGGATGCTGCAATCAGAGCCGCTGCTCCACCAGTACTTGAAGCAAAGTAACCTAGTTGTAATTTCCTTTTCTGTTGATGACTCACTATCCATTCTGTAGCCATCGATAGTCTTTGTGTGAGTAAAGATATGTTGAATTTATTCAAAATTGCGCCTGGAATTTGTGTGATTATATTTTCTTGTCGCCTATCACTTTCTTGTTCTTCTTCAGATAATAGATCAAATAAAAGAGCTCCAATATTGTTTTCGTTTAATTTTCTTGATACCAGTTGGTTCCTCTCACTGCTTTTGCTACTTCCGCTACCATGAGCGAAAACAACTATGCCTATTGGGTTGTCAGGTATGAAAAGATTACCTTCGACAAACAAATTTGAAGCTGAACTGTTAAGTGAAAATCTAACTACTTCTTTGACCAATATCTTTACTTATTTAATTGTTAAAAATATGTCTTTTCACAAGAATTGAATTATTAATAAATTTGAGTTCATCTCAAGAATGAAATCATTGACCTGATTCGAGTTAAAATTCAAACATGATAAAAATTCAACTTTAATCATTTATCCTTTGACACAAATTTAATTCCTTATTACCCATTTAGGATTGAAAATTTAATCTCAAGTCCCTGTTTTGGGTCGAATTTGTATTCATACTTTTCATCTAAATTCAAAGGCATCAATGCAACATCTTTGCTAAGGCAAATAGGACACTGAAACCTTTTTATTTTCATAAAAATAGTTGCTGTCCAATAACATGACTCGCAAAGAGCGAATACGCGATTCTGATAATCATACCGTTTGTCTAAAATTAATTCAGACATGTGTAAACTAAGGATGGAGCGTGTGTTAATTATTTCCCTATGCATTTACGTAGATCACATAGTATCAATTACACATATAGAAATGCATGTAATTATCATTTGAGAATTTATCATTCAATATGATTTATTTGGGATGTCAATTATCGGACTCCATTGACTTGCCCATAATTCAGTCAATTGTCTTTAATATCAAATACATATAGATTATTGTGATGAGTATAGATACCCATTGACTACGATAAAATCATGGTAAATCATTAAGAACTAATTTTATTGTATCCGATCTATGCTAATAAGCAAAATACTCATAGGAATTAGTGCAGCTATACTTTTGGCGACATCTACGGTATTAACAGGTGCTGTATATGCGCAAAACCAGGTAACAATAAATGGAGCGGGAGCAACTTTTCCATTTCCATTAATTGATACTTGGAGAGTAGAATACAAGAAACTACATCCGGAAGTTGATATTAATTATCAGTCTATTGGCAGCGGTGGAGGTGTCAAGCAATTTACGGAAAAAACAGTTGATTTTGGTGCTACTGATGCTCCCCTGACCCAGAATGAAACTCAGAAGGTGCCAGGAGCAGTCCATATTCCAGAAACTATTGGTTCTGTTGTCGCAGCCTACAATATCCCAAGTATTCCCGACAAGGGACTAAAACTAACTGGTGAAGTCTTAGCAGACATATTTTTGGGCAAGATTACCAAATGGAATGATCCCAAGATCCAAGATCTAAATAAGGACAAGACTCTCCCGGGTGATAATATAGTAGTAGTACATAGATCAGATGGTTCAGGTACAACCTTTGTTTGGACTGATTATTTATCAAATGTAAGTCCAGCATGGAAGGAACAGCTAGGTAAAGGAAAATCAGTTCAATGGCCAGTTGGGATCGGTGCACCTGGAAATGAAGGTGTTGCAAATGCAATAAAGGGAACTCCAAACACAATTGGATATGTTGAATTGAGTTATGCTTTGACTACAAACACGCCATTTGCATCTATGCAAAATAAGGACGGTAATTTCGTAGAGCCCTCACTTAATTCTACTGCAGCTGCAGTACAGGGCTATGTAGAATCGCTACCAAAAGGAGATGGAGTCTGGACTAATGTGACCCTCGTAAATGCACCAGGAAATAATTCATATCCTATAGCCAGCTTTTCATACCTACTGTTGAACAAGGAGTTAAGTACCAATCCAAATCTGGACCAAGCAAAAGCAAAGGCACTGGTTGATTTCATATCATGGGCAATAAGTACTGATGGTCAGAAAATAGGTGAAAGCCTAGACTATGTTCCACTACCTGACGGTGTGGTAAAACTCGACCAAGATACACTCAAGTCTCTGACATTCAACGGTCAACCTATAACGTAGTGGCAATGATCTAACGGCAATGAATAACTCTCCTCTCTATTTTTTGTCTCCTGATTTTTTCTATTTTGATATAACAATTAAAACAAATAACAGCAAGGATAGCTTGTTTATATTAAGGACTTTGCTCTATAAGTGGCAGGTGCTATGATATTAGTACATTAGGATTAGCCTCTAAACATAAACAATACCTTTCTGCGCTTTTTGTGGTCAGAAACAAAAAACATGATAAACTTTTT
>Ga0209898_1000063_pt1 | contig 14699 bp, 15 predicted proteins | sample GWRWN2_50_60_FD_187225 | JGI IMG/M metagenome (GOLD analysis project Ga0209898, IMG submission 187225) | Riverbed sediment microbial communities from areas with no vegetation in Columbia River, Washington, USA - GW-RW N2_50_60 (SPAdes)... | ecosystem: Environmental > Aquatic > Freshwater > River...
TAGGACAATTGGCAGAAACTATGACAAGCTGATGAAGGGATGGCAAGGAATGATCATTATTGGTAAAGACAGGAATGAACTTAGGGATAAAAAAAGAGCGATTGTCGAGAAAACAAAGATATCGAATAGAAGGATGTTAGAGTTTATTATTGCTGGGACAGCTGATGAAATAGTCGAAGAATTAGGAAGATATACGGAAAAAGGTGTGAACTACTTTACTGTATACTTTTCAGATCTACCAGATCTTGGATCCTTGCAGCTCTTTGCAAGATATGTTATACCGCATTTTCGAAACTAATCCGACCTTGTTAGTCATTTAGACAGCTTCATAAAATTGTCCCTATATTTTTCATATAGCAACACGTTGGAATCAAACAAAAGTCATGATTATTGTAAAATTGATAATTGTATGAAAAAAATAAATACCATGTAACAGAACCCGTATACATGCACCGTCCGAATCCCACCGAACCCAATATAAAATTTACACTTTCCAATGCATGCTAGCTATTTTTATAATACTCATAACAAAGTAATGTCAATCATCTAAATGAACAATTTCGTTTATTTGCATAATGAGCAATGGATAACATTAGGACAGCTAAGAATTACGATTCAAACAAATCTCCTTATGCCAAGGCGGTACAGAAACTTTTTGAAGGATTCTAACCAATGGTTGCAAACTCATCCGAGTATTGTATACTAAAAAAATCATCTTAATGTTTGAATGTCAAATGGTTTTTGTATAGAATACAACATGTATAACATCTTTTTGATATAATTTTTCTTTGAAGGAACCTCCGTCAATTTCTGTTGATAAAACTCTATCAAATGGTTTATGAAGCAGACTATCTCATCCTTAGTTTCTGATCGATAAGTGAGTATCTTGGCATACCAGTATTCTACTAATGCATCTTCACCATATTTTTGTTCCAACTCTAGAATAAATGAAAAATTGGAATGACATTTTCTACATAATCCACCATGTGCATCAGCATATGATTTTTTCGTCACATGACCGCACTTTGCTTTCATAATTATTACTAATAGGAGTAAGGACAGTAAATATAAATCATAATTAAGCCTAGACTCAATGCAATAACGAGCTAAATGGAGCTTACCGTAAATAAAACAATAAAAGACTAATTCATTAAACAAACTACTTATTAATGATGAATTGTATATAACATGAGATAAATCTTGTCCGATGCAGGATATAATATAGACGAAGGTAGCAAAGATTATTTGGAAGGCGCAACTAAGTTTAAGCCTGTAAAGGTCGAACTGAAAGTTTCAAATGCAAAAGGGACAGATGAAGTCAATTACTGGGTCAACGAAATTACAAATCAATATGCAGATTTTGTTATAACAAATGTTAAAGCTGATCCCAACCAAGTATCCTTTGACATAGGTTCGCCCAGCATGGAGGATCTGACGGCCAAAGATATTGAGTTTAGATTAAAAGAGTACCTAGACATGAATGTACCGCCTTTCGAAGTCAAGGAATTAAAGGTCCAATAGAGAATAACACCCCATTTTTTATGATTTCAGAACCTATCAGACCTTTCTTTATTTGTGAATTCAATATAGGTAAATCTTAGCTCCTTAAATGTAGTACTCGTTTAATATCTAAGAAATTAGATATGAAAAATTCATTCATAAATATAAAATTCAGATGTTCGATTACTTAAGAAATCTCTCATTTCTTCATACAACGGGTTCCAAAATTGCAATGCTAGCATTATCAGTTCCGCCGAACCCGAACCTCATGCAATTTTCTAAGTGGACTCAGTAGGTATGAATACAAGAATTGAACCAATTAGAAGAATAACAAGTAATGGACGCTAGTCCTTATGTAGATATTGCAAAAATAAATCTACTATTAGAAGTTGGGACTAAATTGACTTCAAGGGTCGAAAGCAAATCAATAGAGTAAAGCAAACAACAATCTAAGATTTTATTGATTAATTATTCTAATATTTTCTTAAACATTTTTTGTGATCGATTACTATTTTATGCAATGTAATATGTTTCCATTGATAGGCTCATCTTAATCAGACCCAGATAATACTCAATAAAGTAACGGAAGGTTTATTCGCTAGTTAGAACACTTTAATATTATATTCGATGCCGTGGCGGATTTATCCAATGAAACAAAAGTATACAAAGCGGGACGGCACCGTAACCGTATATGAAGTAAAAAACAAAAAATGGATTAATAGCAACAAACCGTACAAGCCACAGAAAAGAGGGCTGGAAAAAAAGTCACTATATTCTAGCAGGTTTGGATTTTTGGATTTGTATAATAGAAAAGAACAGCAGGGCCTAATATGTCCGTCAGGATATTCGATAAGCCAGTGCTTCAACGTCATGTGTAAAATGTGGATAGGCTATCACATCGCAATGAATGGCGCAGATGGTAGTAAAAGTTTTGAGAAAATGAAAAAATACGCGAAAGCTATTCAGGATGTACAGAAAGATATGGGAATTCCTACCACATCTTTTCCACACCTTGGGCTCTATGGTGATGCATTCGTACTCAATAACAAAAAGGGCGAAAGAGTAGTTTTTGAAGATCATTCTGCACTAAAAGAAAAGCAGCAAGCATATGATAAATGGCGGGCCGAGAACGCAGAAAAGATTCAGGAAAAACTACAAAAACCAGATAAGGAAAAGGGTGAAGTAATAGAAGTATTTGCAGACGATGTATATCCATACGAAATGGAGGAGAATCAAGAGACAGTGCCTGACCTGCTAGAACCTGACGAAGAGAAGGGAGAGGAAGAAATAGTTATTGCGGATGATACTCCTTTTCAAAATAATCACGGTAACCAAGTTGAAAACGCCAAAAAAATTCACGAAAAACTACAAAAGCCGGACAAAGAAAAAGGCGAATCTACAATAACATTTGCGGACGATGTTTCACCACATCAGATAATAGAAGTAGAAGAAACAGTGCCCGATTTGCTAGAAGACAAAGTAAATGAAGAAGAAGGGGAAGAAGAAATAGTCATGATAGATGACGCTCCCTTTCAAAATCAGAATCAAAAGGGCAGCAAAGTTAGACATATTCAAAGCCGCTTCAATGTGAAGTAACATAATTTTTCTAGATCTTTCATATTTTCTGGTACTTTTCCCTGCCATGTTGGTCCAACGATGAAGTAAGTGCCTCCATTTGTATCATTCGTACGAGTTCCAATAGAGAAAAAGACGTTTGTGTACGCATCTAAGAATGGGAGTACCTGATATCTATCTCCTATGGGTGGAACTTTAAGAACAACGGGTTCATTTTTCAAGTTCAAGTATGCGACTGAGTAGAGTGTATCTGCGTTAGGTCTTACAACATCAGTAAAATTTGCCGTTATAAGGTCTCTGGCATGAGAGAATGTATTAATCGGTCCACGTGCTACTGCAGGGGGAACGTTAGGACTTGTAGAAAAATTGAGTAACCTTTCCACATTAACGATAGGAAATCCCCATATGTATGCAAGAGTTGCTATATCTTTTGGCTCATTTGAAGAAAGAAGCTGAATGAGCGGCTATCGTGTGAAGGAGGCTGAGAGGGCGGGAATTGATCTGCAACATTAGTAAAGACAGGCTATCCACCAAGTTACCTGTTCATTTTCCAGATTCTGAATAAACGATACATACCAGATGTCGGTCCTGAGTCGCAGACTGCTATTTATCTTTTCGACTTGTTTGTAGTTGTCATCTTAGTCTTTGATTTTTGTGTAAGAACAAAATTGTCTGGTGAAGGTTCTAGATACGTTCTTAGACACTTGTACGAAATGCCTGCAATGCTACCGCTCATAATGTTAGCAAGTTTTGAAAACGCATTTGTAGTAGGAGCTGCCGTAAGAAGTTTGAGACTTATAAGACTCTTAAGACTATTGCGACTCTTTCGTCTTGTCAATTTGTTCAGAGCCGCTGACCATTGGAAGTTGAGCACTTTAGTATATCTTTCGTTAATCTTAAGTGCAACAGTTATTTTTGGTGCTATAGCTATTTTTGAGGTAGAACAGGAAACACCCGAACAAAAAAGAACTATAAAAACTCTAGAAGATGCGTTATGGTTTGCATTTACCACTATAACAATTTCAGGTTTTGGTGATGTATACCCATTTACGACTATAGGTCGGATTATAGCGGCAATTATGAGTTTCATTGGCTTAGCAATAATATTGGGCTTTATCTCAAATATAGGAACATCATTTGTAGTCTCTAAATTGAATAAGAGTCACAAAAAACAGCTAGAGCAAACAGGGGAGTTGGTCAAAAATAAAATAAATACGCTTGAACAACTTCATGTAGATGATAATATGGATTTAGTGGACAAGTTAAACAATCTGCAAGGACAATTAATACCACAGAAGTCTTCATCCACTGTGTGCCTTAATTGTAAACTGTCCATTCCTCCAGAGTCGGTCTATTGCAATAAATGTGGCAACAAAATCTGACCTGATCTGCATGGAGTTCAAAGGGAATATGCTCCCTTTCATTGGGAACGTTAACAACCAAATTTTAGCGCCCAACCCGTAGAAGCAAATTCACTGACGTCACAATATTCTTTAAATATTTGGGCATTACCAGTAGTCATGAGCGCTTTGTTCAATGAACTATCCATATTTTCACAGTATACTAACCCTATCATTCTGCCAAAGCTTCCCCCCTTCTGTCCGTCATCTTCATCGACCATGGCACGTGTTCCTACTTTACATTTTGTCTCAGTGAATTGTTTAGCATCGGAGTAACCAGCTTCATCAACCTCAGGAGTATTTACTAAGGCAAGACGGATTCTTACATTATTTACGTCCAAGGTGTCACCATCAACTACTTCTGTTATGACGCCTTCAAAACAATCAGCTTTGCCTTTACATTTCTTATCAGTAAATATTTTCAATCCCGTCGTTTTCGTACTATGACTTTTTGTTTTGTCACTATCATCTTTGGAGGAAGAAGATTTATGCTTCTTTCCTGGACATTGTGAATAGTGACCAGTATCACCACAAACATAACTGCCAGTATCTGAAGGACAGCTATGCGCCGCATGACAACCACTCCTGTGGGCGAATACTTCTCCATTGTTGATAGTCAGTGTTTGACTAATTAATGTAATTCCCATTATTATGACCATTATGATTATTGCAGAGGATCTAATCATTAAATATCCTTCTCTATCATATGGTTGAAAGAAGTAGATAAGCTGTCCTAAATTTTTTTCTAATTTGTTTGTTTTGAAAGATGAGTCATAATTAGGTTAGTCTTCCAGTGATTACTGAGCATAACTAGTCCAAAATAGATTTATTGAATAAGCAATTTAGTAATAATGGAGCACCTTCTCAGTGACCTTTTTGTGGTATTAGCTCACAACACTAGATAATTGTTTTGCGCTATGGAGTTGTCTTGCTTGAATCGCCATATACAGATGGTACTCTTCGTAGCAGGTTTTTAGTGTTTAAAATGCAAATTCAATCAAGGACATGTCATCGGAAAATAAATACAATTGGATACGCGTCATATTCCCACGCTTTCACTTTGGCTAGAAAAAACTAAATTGGAAATCAACAGAACCCGCATACATGCAAGGTCCGAATCCCACCGAAGCGAAATATTATTGATACTACAAATAGTAAATGTATGCAAGGTTTAGGTTTAAGATTTAATTATTTAATCACTAGTAGAGAAATGAGTATAATGGATTTGAAAATGAATCATTTTATAGTTCATTGAGCGAGAAGATCCAGAGTCCTAAGATATACCCAAGCATAACTCTGTGGATCAACGACCTACCGATTCAATTCCACCGAGTTCTTTGTTTTTGAAGCTCGTTTTGTCTAGTTTTAGAAAAAATGGATAAATTTCATAGAATAAATTTTAATTGATTGGTCTTGCCTTGATGAAAGTAGATTTTGTCATCATGACAAACGTAACACTTATAGCAAAAAAGTTAAGTTTAATGAATATGTCATCAACAGCAAATTAGTAGGAAAGAATTTGGATTCTCCTGATGAAGTTAGAGCCTTTGAAAAGGGAAAGATAGAGACAGTAACTCTTGGCGATAGTGGTGTGACAATTGGGAGAAGTACGTTTGAACCAGGTTGGAGTTGGGAAAAATGTGTCAAACCAATTGTTAAAACAAATAGCTGCGAAGCTCCTCACACAGCGTATATAGTGTCCGGAAGGATTAAGGTAGTTATGGATGACGGGTCTGAGGTTGAAGGTGGCCCAGGAGATGCTGCTATAATTCCACCTGGACATAATGCCTGGGTTGTCGGAGACGAACCTTGTGTTATGATCGACTTCACCGGAGCAAAGGAATACGCAAGACCTAGTTAGTCTCCTTAACTCGTGAAAGGTATTCAAAAACCATTATTTTTATTTTGACTTTCAGTCTTGTAATTGATTTCTTATTACTAAGAAAGGTACAATTAAGATTTGTATTACAATAGCAATATTGTAGGAATTATCCCAAGGATCGGACACCGGTAATGGAGGACTTGTAGATGTGAATATTATATAGACACTAAAAGACTTTTTACTTAATTCCAATAAGCATTTTATCTGATAGTTACCAAATTTGAATATATATGATAAAGAGAGGGTGCCAGTTACTTCTAAATTAATGTAGTTAGAAAAAGATTTTCTTTTAATTTGGAAATAGATATTACTATTGTCATTCAGTTAGGAACACTTGCTTTTTTTACATTGAATTTACCTTCTACAAAGACAGGCTCATCGATTCCCCAACTCCATTTTTTGATAGGTGTTATTCTTATATAATGAGAATTAGGATGATCTGTTTTTGACATATAGCCATCATCGCGATCAATCGTATCCGCTGTACCATAAATCTTGATACCTCTTAGATCCCATGGAGTTATAGTCTTTAGATCATCTAAGACCAATGCAACTTTACTATTTTTGAGGATGTTTTTGTATTTAGTAGACTTTACAATGTTTATTCCAGCTGTGTAAAAATATTTACCATCAAAATCAAAACCAACAGGAACAACATCTGGCTGACTGGAATCATCTGCAGATATCCTAGCTGTAGCGAATCTTATAATTGGCTGAGATTTAATATATTCTATTTCTTTTTTTGAAAAAAGTGATTATCCATATAAAATCATCAGTTTTTTGCTATTAAAACTCTTGCTTCTAACACTAGTCAGTCAGTAACTTTCGATTATTAAATTTTCTAGTTATTTAATTCCTCTAAATATATTTATTTATCATGATAATAATGACAAATCCGAAATAGACTCAATGAAAATCTTATCTGATTCAGTTCTTCTACTAAATCCCATAAATCTAATCATCTTCGGCATGGAGTTTTAGCAGTTTTTTAAGCTGAAGACTTGTTGAATTTTACACTGTTCCCACCGAACCCTCTAAGTATACCGGTTCTTATACTTGGAAATGCTTAATGAGTGTAACAATTGCTATAGGAAAGATCGAAAAATGGCAATGAAATTATCGACCACTCTTGTAAGAGTAAACCATATCCCAAAATTCTATTTCATAATTACAAGAAAGTGAAAAATACTTTCTCATAATGATCTTCTTTTTTTCGTCTGCATTCCCAGCCAATTTATTCAATTGTTGTGTTAATTGCATTACTTGTTTCCGAGATTCTTTTGACGAATAGAATCGTATCCACTGTTTGAAAGCCTCTGTTCTTATGTCACGATTTATCAGTAACTCTGAAATTTCATAGTATGTCCAAGGACATGGTATGATTGCAGAAAGCACTAGATCCAAATCTCTGGAATCTGAAACTTTTGTTATATGAGAAATATACTCATGGGTGGTCTTTTGGATAGAAACTCCAGTAGACTCGATATTATCAACTTCCAATTGATGTATTTTTTCGTTTTGCATTGGCATCTCGTGGTTGAAAGTACTAACAACGAGGCCTTGAAACAATTCTCTTGTCTGTTTGTCAGATGCAATATGGCATGCGACATCAAGTAATTTACAGAACGCTTTCAGAAAGATCTGGTCTTGTTTGAGGTAGAAAATGAATTTACTTGGAGATAGAATGTCTTTAGAAATTTCAGTGATGAATTTGTGGTTCAAGATTTTGTTCCAAGTATCAACATTATCCTGTCTAAGACTTTCTGAAAATAATAAATTTAAAATCATAAGATTCCTATATCTCGTACCAATTAAGATAAAGCAATAATAGGTTTTTGCTTAACAACACATAGTAATAAATAATCTTGAGCAATTTCGCAAATCATATTACAAGCTCTCTAACCAACTAGTTCTAGGGAATCCAGTAAAATAGAAGTAAAATACAAGTAATGTACTTCAATTGACCTTTTACCACCTGATTTTCCTTTATACTGACATCAAATGAAACCAATGTGCCGGTATATGCGTTATCATCCTTTCTGCTGTATGTGATTAATTTAAAAATGTCATTAGATATTTTGGAATAAATCTTAACGCCATCGTCGAGCTAACAAGAAGTTTAGCAAGGATCAGTTCAGTTACTATTGATAAAGGTATCATTATCAATAGCACCTGTCTCCATAATATGTCCAGAAACTGTCGGAAGGGGCTCGTCTACTACAGTGTTAGTAAAGTAAGGAAGGATCGTATACGTGCCAAAGGATATTACAATTGCCCCAATTATGATTAATATTATTAATGTCAGTCTCCTCATGGTTGATGGTCACATTACACCCTGCTTGTGTCTTTACTTTCAATTTGCTTTCAGCTGCCACCATTAATCTCTGCACTACCAAATAGAACGGAGAACAATTTGCACCAAATCAATACAGTATCATATTTCGTAAGATCTGTGTCTACAGGAATATCATAATTCTGATTTCCGATATTGCCCTTTAGTCTCCCTAGATCCACGAAATCAGAAGCACTTTTGTCAGTTGCAAGATATACATAAAGATCCGGACCATTCGTAACCTTCAAGTTTTCCAACCTAAGAACTTTACTTCCTTCCTGTACAGGAATTATTTTAGCAACACCTTCCGCATTATGCATTCCATCGCCAGCTCCAATAAATTTACCTTCTGTGATATTCTGTATGGAACTTTCTCTGGATGGAGAACTGTTCGTATTGTTTGGCGTACCTGACGTCACATTATTTGCTAAAGTTTCATTCTGTGTGCTTTGAGCAAATATTTCAACAACAGCAAGACTATCTGATTGAGTATTTGTGTATTCAGTGTTGTAATATGCTATCATGAGAATAGATATCGTAATGACAATACTGTTTATGGGGAATTCATATTTCATGGTTTCAATTTTGGCTCTGCACTTAAATGCTTTTATCCAAATTGTATCCAAATTAACCTTCTAACTAGTCCCGAAGCATAATGTACTAAATCACGGATATTTCATATGATTACATGTTATATCAAAACATTTACCTAGCATGGGGTCGCATGAAATTCTATGATATTTGACTCTGTCATGAATATGACCCTTGGAATGGCGTTGGGTATGGCTGTGAGCCCCTTTGATGATGAAAGTAATTAGGGGTTTGAGGCAAAAATATAGAGTTAATAAGATTTTGCGCCAAATTTCACAATTACAGCGAGAGACTGACTTCCACTTGCCAGCTTAGTATTTAGTGTCTTCGTTAGTTAAAATAAAGCTTGAACCGTTAAACAGCATTTATGAATATTAAAGGGTTGACATTTATAGTTGTCCTCAGTCTTCCTAGTCATGGTAGGTACTCATAACGCAAAAAAACCATTACCAATAGACTCATCAGTTACAACCACAGTTCTGGTCTTGATGATGATTGTAACATCCTTAATTACAGTAACTGTAAGCCTAGGATTCGCACAACAACAAGCTGCGCCTGGTTCAGTCTTGAAATTATCTCGAGCCAGTATTCCTATTGATATACCCCTAATGAATGGATATGAGAACGGAAATGAAATATTCTTTATTGCAACTGACGTTTCTGACAAGAAGACAGCAGAGATGATAACAAATTTGACAGGTTTTAAGGTAAACTTTTCACCACTGCTAGCACAAACACCCGAATCAGCACGCGGTCAAGCTTATGTATTTAAGAATGGAATTGAAGGTAAAGGACCTTTAGGATTCCAACTTCCAGTGTTAAATGCAAAACCTGGAGATGAAGAGTATAGCCCATTACTGCAATTAAATACAGCTGAGTGGAAACAAGGGACAACGGCCAAGGAACTAAAATCTGTAAAAGAAATTATGGACGCAGAAAAGAATGGAACAATAGTAGTTACTAAAACAGATATTATAGTTAATCATCCAGCTATAAAATGGCAGGGTGGAGAAATGAAGATCCTTGAAAACAAGACTATCAATGATGAATCTGCTTATGGCCCAGCACAGGTATTGAATATTGACACAGAACAGATGGTAGTGACCATGGTAGCTCATAGAGGATGGGGACCGGATGGTAAGACAGTTTATTATATAGTAACAGATGCAACTCCAGAAATGCCTGCTGCTATGATGGGTGTAACTTCAGTTCCTCTTGATGAAAAGCTTGCGGGAACTCCGGTAGCAGTAGATCTATTCCAGTTCATGAATGGCATTAATGGAACAGGTCCAATGGGATTTCAGGCTGGAATAGGAGCAGCTAATCCAACCGACAAGAACTATAGTCCTATGTGGAAGATATCTTTCAATGAATGGAAAGATCCATCAAAAGCGAGAATTCTTGAAACTGTTGATGACATTGTTATGATGCAAAAGAATGGGATGATAACTATCACCCCAGCAATGGACGGTAAACATGTAGTGAACTGTCCCTTCTTTGACCAGTCTACAGTAATTGAACATACGCGCAAGTCATTAGGCGCCTAGTAAAAATAGACACCACCTTTTTCTTTTATTTCATTTCTTTAACAGTTAAAGTATAATTTTAACAGTTGGAGGTATTTCTTATTACCATGAAACTTCTATTATCTGTATGACAAATGTGACAACTCTCCAGATTGCCACATTTGGTTCTGAGGACCAAGATGGAATTGCATTGGGTATCAGGAGTTTCCCAGTTCATAAGTTGGTATTAATCTGCTTTAGCTCAGATAAGAGCAAAGCTGAGGATTTTGCAAGGAAAATTAAAAGTGTTCTAGGTCTTCCAATCAATATAACTATTGTTACAAAAGAAAACGTTGTCAGAGATACGATGGAAAGAGTAAATGAAATTGTTAATATAGAGGGCAATCAATTTCAACAAGTGCTTATGAATGTTAGCTCTGGAGATAAGCTAATTGGTTGTTCAGCACTTTCAGCAGCCTTCATAAATGGAATTCAGGCATTTGGTATGGATGAAACACATACGGTACCTTTGTTGATGCCTGTTCTAAAGTTGAGCTATAGTGAGATTGTGTCAGAAGCAAAAATAAAAATTCTAAAGGCCATTAATAACGCTGGCGGCATAGTCGAAAGTTTGGACCATCTAGAACAAATATCGGGGTACGGAAAACCACTTTTAAGCTATCATGTTCAAGGTGCAAGAGATTCAAAAGGTCTTGCTGATTTAGGTCTTGTTGAAGTAGAAAAAAGGGATAGAGGTAAAATATCTGCAAAATTGACTACACTGGGAAAATTGCTGGTGAGTGGTAATGCTCTAGGTAGACCATAAATATATTTGGTTTGTGTGAGAAATGATCTTTACAATTAGTTACAACTTAAGAAATGCGATAGCAAAGGGACTAATAGTTGGTATCATTACTACGATAGTCTATCTACTTGTTGTTATCTTTACAACGCCCAATCTTTCACCTATAGCAGCTATAAATGCTGCACTTAAAATGAATTCTATGATAATCTTTGGATTAGCGGCAGGAATAGGCATGCAAATTTTTCTATCTAGTTATAGCAAAAACTTGGGTTGTAGGATAGACAAGAAAAGAAATGGAATCCTTGGAAGTTCTGGCAGTACTGCAGTTAGCTCCTTTTTATCATTCTTTTCGCTGGTACCATTAGGATGTTGTGGAAGTTGGCTTTTTTTACTATCGTTGACGCCATCTGTCTTTGGTAGCACCTTCTCTGTAGTCCTTATACAGTATTCAAAACCACTATCATATTTAGGACTCTCCATAGGTTTAGGATTCACAGTTGTCTCCGCTCTGAGACTAAGAAAGAAATTGAAGGAAAGAAAAGAGGTAGCAACAAAAAGCAAAGGTCTTAACAACAGAAGTGAATTTGAAAATTCCTATGGGGTGAATCAAATTTGAGTCGGACATCTGTACATAATAAAAAGAACTTGTTGATACTTGGCGCTTTATCTATCTTGGCGGTTAGTTTTGTAATATTTTATGGTTCATTAACAACATCCATTAACAATAACATATTTTTTTCTTTCTTCGTAGCGATGTCTGTTAGTGGTGAAGAAAAACATATAGTTCCACTTGATCAAATAGTTAGTGGTGGTCCGCCACCCGATGGAATCCCTTCAATAGACGAACCTAAATTTATGTCGATGCTGGAGGCTGATAAATTCTTGGGAGATTCAGACAAGGTACTTGGTCTGAATATCAACGGGGATGTCAGGGCATACCCACTTCAAATTTTGGTATGGCATGAAATCGTTAATGATAATGTAGGCGGGACACCAGTGGCTGTCACATACTGTCCATTATGTTTCACCAATCAGGTGTTTAAACGAAACGTAAACGGCACTACAGTTGAATTTGGAACTTCTGGAAAGCTGTATAATAGCAACCTTGTCATGTACGATAGGACAAGCAAATCACTTTGGAGCCAGGCTCTTGGTGCAGGGATCGTGGGCTCCTATGCCGGAACGATACTAGAAAGGATACCTTTTGATGTGGCATTTTGGAAAGACTGGAAACAACTTTATCCAAATACAAAGGTTCTCTCAAGAGATACTGTATCGCCTAGACCTTATGGTGCAGACCCATATGGTGATTACTATACAAATCCTGATGTACTCTTTCCTGTCTCGAATCAGGATGATAGACTTGGACTGAAAGAAATTGTGGTAGGACTTGAAGATGAAGGAGTGTACAAGGCATACAACATACGTGATATCGAAGCCAAGAAAGTCATAAATGATGAGGTTAACAACAAATTTGTAGCATTATTTTCCCTCAATCCACTGATGGTAAGAGTATTTGACCCAGCGATAAATGGAACGAACCTGACATTTTCCTTTGATATCAAAAATAACATATTTGTGGACAAACAGACTGGAAGTAAATGGAATTTTGAAGGGGTATCAATTGATGGTCCCTCTAAAGGAAGACAGCTTACACGTCTTCCTTTTGATGAGGGATTCTGGTTTGAATGGGTAGCTTTCCACCCACAGTCAGAACTTTATTTCCAATGAATTTCAAATGATTTGCTTTAACTGCTATACCAAATTTCATCCAACATTATCAAAGCCTTTGTGCCCAAAATGTCTTTTTTGTTATTGGTGTAGAGATTTCACATGTTTTCATCATGACGTAAATAATGGTCTGCAGTAAGGATCTTATGAATGGAATTTATATGAGAAATTAATTTAGTATTCAATTTTCGTTAATGGTTTTCCAACAGCAACATTCTTCCAAACTGCAATTAGGACATTGTCTAGCTGATGTACTTGTCTTACATTCCTTTGGCGTGCAATTGCAATCTGAACACTTGATAATCATTTGGTGATCTGAATTCATATCATACCTACCTTATATTGTTAAAATATTGTCAAGCCTATATTTGAATTTAAAAGTTCATTTGACAATAGTAACTATTTTTCAAGATAGTCTTATAGTTTAAATTCTATTTGGAATATAGTATAAGCATTCAATGAATGCAAAAGGAATTTGCTTTCTAACTATTTCCATAATACTGATTACCGCCGTCATGAATGGTTATATTTGGACTGAGACTATATCAGCGCAGAACTCAGAATCAAAGGAAAGATTAAAGGTTGGGACAGTTGCGCCTGATTTCCAATTGACAGATCCTGTAAAAGGAAGTATAACAAATGAGAATTTCAGTGGAAAACCATTATTCATATTCTTTACTGCTACGTGGTGTACGCCATGTCAAATAGGAGCTCAAAATCTTGCTAGGTATGATGATGAACATAACGGAAATGCATTTAATGTTTTGATAGTATTCATCGACGATAAGGAAGCTGATAATCAATTTATAGACTGGAAGAAGCAATTTGGAAGAGATGATTGGTATATAGCTAAAGGGATCGAAATGGCAAATAACTACCAGGTTCAATTTCTGGATACAAAATATGTCTTTGATAAGGATGGGATAATAAAATGGGTTGATGTTAAACCTCTTGAGTACCCTACTATTGACCCAGTACTTTCCCCACTATTGTGATTAGTAGGAATGAAGGAAATACTGTTTTTCAGAGCCATAAAAGAAAAACCTCTACTGATAGTAGCATTAGCGGCAGTCATGTTTTTCGTTACTCCGATTATGCAAAGTTTTAACACTTCATTAGCATTTGAAATATGGTTTCGTGACCTGTATCAAAAACCTTTGAACTCATCATTGTATATTATATTTTCAGCTTTGTTTGGAATGTTCATGACTCTTTATTTCTATTCTAAGAATAGATGTATAGACTGCAAAACAAGTAAGGCTACAGAGTCTGGGATTGCAGGAACTATTCTTGGTTTCATGATAGGTGTGTGTCCTGCATGTTTTTCGTTTATTGGATTTCTAATTCCTCTTAGCGCAAGCATTTTCTTGACAGGCTT
>Ga0209898_1000071_pt1 | contig 14124 bp, 19 predicted proteins | sample GWRWN2_50_60_FD_187225 | JGI IMG/M metagenome (GOLD analysis project Ga0209898, IMG submission 187225) | Riverbed sediment microbial communities from areas with no vegetation in Columbia River, Washington, USA - GW-RW N2_50_60 (SPAdes)... | ecosystem: Environmental > Aquatic > Freshwater > River...
GCTTCTTGAAATTTCTCTCATTGTTTTACCTTCTTTGTATAGCTTGCATACAAGTTGGCGTTTTTCTTCTCTATTCATAATGTGCTATGAAAAATAATGTGAATTTGTTTATAATAATTACATTTGATACTTTTTTGTTACTTATTTGTTACATCTGATTTCTATTGTTTCTCCTTATAGATTTGCAAAAGTATAACTTTACAGCACGTAATAGTTTGTGAAACTATTTAACAATTAACAGTTGTTATCCAAATTGATTTTTTCAATCACTAGCTTAATAAAAAAATGCGATAAATAATGTATTGTATGTCTAAAAAAATAGAATGGCGCCCCATAAACCTCATATTCATGATCAATTATACATACCATTGACCATAAAACTAATAGGTGTAGACATAGACTTGGAAAAAATATTAAAAGTTACTGGTGGAGAAAAGAAATGAATACTGAAATGATGATTAAATGTATGATATGTAAAAAGGAATTTCCTGAATCTAAAATATTGGGATATGAAGAGAGATATGTTCCTATTCTTACTCCAGAAGAAAAAGAAGAAAACATGAAAACTATCTTTGATCTTGATTTTATAACTTCTGAGTTTATACTAAATGATCTTCGGATAATTCAGCTACAAGAAAGAATATTAGTGAAACTACTATCTTGCTCCAGCTTATTTTATTTTTATTAACCAACAGTCATTCCTTTGGCGTATATCTTGTTTAATAGAATATACGATGAGCCAACAATTATTCCACCTTGAAGCACTCCTACAATAACATCTAACAATCCTACTGGTTCTATACCTAGACTAGAAATGCCTACAGTTCTGGAAGCAATGTAAATTCCTAATAATATCAAAGAACCCACTATAGCTATAGTGTAAGGAATTTTACTGTTACTCTTATCTAGTATCATCCATAATCCTACTGCAGCATATCCAACTCCAGCACTAATTGAAAGCGGGAATTCAAAAGTCCTGCGTTGCTTTTCAAATGCTTCTTGATGTAAGGTTTCTTCTGTTTCTTTGACTTCAATGTGTTTAGATTCGTTGGCGTTCTGTTCTACCTGATTTTCATGCAGACGTTGTTCCGATGATTCACTTGATTCATTGTGCATTTCGCCAAGTGTTTCCTCTTGATTCTCATTGTGAGCAGACTCTGTAGTTTCGCTCTCTTGTCCTTCAACTAACTGCAATCCGTGAGCTTCGTCGGTTTCAATACTCTCACCAAATATTGCAACTAAAAAGTATAGAGAAGATGTAGAGAACATCAAGAATGTTATAACATAGACTACAAATGATTTCAATTGAGCAGCATTAGGTGGTTTTGTCCCTAAACCTTATTCTTGTACAAGCATTTATGGGTCTAAAAATCATGTCAAATTTGGTTCACAAACGACCAGCTCCATTGCTTCTAGTAGTCCTCTAATTGGATTCACTTGAAATAAATGTGAATAATATGCAAAAACAAACATAATGTGATCAAGATGTATCCTTTACCGATGCATATTCCCTATTTGTATATGCTTAAGAACTCAAATAACAAGGGATTACTATCTTAGAAGATTGAGAACATTTTTTGATTTTATTAACTTGCCTCCAAACGCAAAGATAGCATATGAAAAACAGAAAGAAATTGATAATAGTTTTCCTAACAAAGAAAATGTAGCGGTGTTAGTACAAATATGGTGAACCACTATTGTGTATAGAGGGATAATTATTAGGACAGACTCTTATTTAGTCAGGTCTTTAGCCACAGCATCTACAGTATAGGTTACGGTGAATGGTATACCGCCTAGTGTATGAAATGCAACTTCGTTACTTGCGAAGTCCAAAGAACCTGAGTAATAACTTGGAACTGTTGCTGCGCCATTACTTGCCAATAGCAGTGATATTGCAGCTTCTCCTTTACCAACTTGTGCTGTGATTGGCTTACCGTGATCTACATCTGGTTTTACAGCAGTATCATAATTATGTAATAGTCTAACTTCAACTGGCTTGCTTGCAGACCACGAAATTGTGCCTAGCCAAATCTTTCCATCAGTTCTTTCTGGAAGTACTACTACTGCCTGATGTCCCTCATGTCCCGGTAAACTATCCACTGTTGAGATTGCAGTTTTTTGAGCTGTAATGGTTGCGGCTGTTGAAGATGTGACTTCCGTCTGGTTCTGTGCATTTGCAGTTAGTATCATTGGAAGCTGGACAGCTGCAACTAATGCTAACACTATTCCTATTACCATTATGCATATCAAATTAACTTTTGACATACTTCTGAATATTAGAAGTTAGGAATATTTTAACTTTTAAATTTATTTTTTACAAATCTAATGAAATTTCATATAATAAGTGCTAAAAAACTGAAAAAAAGGAGAGATTAATAAGAGAATTATATTTCTAGAGAACAAGCTTTTGTCTTATTGACATAAGCCGAGTTATGAACAAGAAATTTTGCACAAATAAGAGAAAAGCAGTAAAACGGGGGAGGATATCATCCCCTAATGTTTCTGCTTATCCCCTAATGTTTCTGCTTAGAAATCTGTTATCATGCGACAATCCTCCTGATAATCTGATAGGGTAGCTTGCTTGAATGTCAGTCAGTAGTTAGCATAAGAAGACCTCATAACTGCCTTAATGAGGGATTCATCTTTTTCACTCTCTCTTGCAACTGCTAGCGCTATATCAGTAACGGTGATCATTCCTATTATTCCATCATTATCTATTACTGGCAGTCCCCTGATACCATTCTTTTGAATTTTCTTAGTAGCATCCAGCACTGTGCTCTCAGAATCTATGGTTATCAATGGTGTGGACATGATCTCACGCACCTTTATTTCTGCAGGTACCAGATTATCCGCGATCACGCGCCTAACCAGATCGGTTTCAGTAACAATGCCAATTGGTCTTGCGCCCTCAACTACAATGAGAATGCTTGTTGATCTTTGTCGCATTATTATAGCTGCAGTGGTCACTGTGAGCTTAGAATCAATTTTATCAAGCGGATCTTTCCTCATTATATCTATGACTTTCTTCTTGCTTAACATATGACAAATACTAATCCTAACCTAATAAACGCATACAAATCGATTAGACTAATTGAATAGAACAAGGTCGATATCTGAATTACAGCTACATTAATTTACTAGTTTTTGATTGGAATACCTATGATGAGATATGGGAGGAGACGTAGTAAAGCTTAAACACTCTTTCTTGGAAACAAGAAAAAAGTCTTTAACCATTGGAGTGATGATTTTTGCAGCATTTATTTCTGTCATTTTTCTGACTTACATGGCCTTTGGCGCATCAGGAGAAGGACGGGATCCAACATGCGGTGAGTGGGACTGGAATGCTAAGTGTGAATTGTCTCCTACAGGTCACATGTTTTATGGAGACGCGCTCACAGGAGGGAGCATAGCACTATTCTTGTCTTGGTTCTTCCACCATTTGTCAAGAAAAAATCAAGTAAAAATAGAACAAATAATGGACACTGAACAGAATTTAAGAAACAGGCGTAAAGATTATGGCGTAAGCCATTTGAAGAACCTTATGAGTCTACTTTTTTTTACTATGAATTTGCTCAAAGGATCATTAGTCCACTATAATAGAGCGGCAAAGCTATCCGATGACGATAGAAAGTTATGGTTACAGTCCACATATTTATCCAGAGTGAGAGCAGATGAAGCAAAGATGGGACGAATTCTGATATCTGTTAGGAACATTTTGGTAGCAGCTAACGACGTTCTTGAACCGGAGTTGGTGAGGCGTATAGAAGGAGTTTGTAACTTTATTGGTGAATTGACCACCGAGGAAAATCAAGATGGTACGATGGACTTCGCAAAGATGAGCGTATCCCGAATCAAGGTGCAATATTTGTTAGAACTGCTTAATACGTATTCAGTTACGACACGTTCGTTCAAAGACGTTGAAGAGCGTTATGAAAGTCCAGAGATTGTCTCTAAAGAAGCATTTTCAGGTGGTATCTCTAGCGAAGCGATGAATCAGGAGGTACAGCATTAGATGGGACTCAGTGACAGTCGAGGCCAGAATATGGGAGCCCGTGACTATAGAAAGTCTTTTGGTCAATTTTCATCCAATAGAACTCAGAGACCTAACACATTAAAGCCGACTGAGGTTGAGCTAGACGCCCAAGAGGATGTCGCAGGAGGAGTGCATACCATAGATTTTGACAAAGGAGATGTTGTAATTAAACAGTCTGGGATGTATCTTTTCATTGCAGGTCCACAGATTGGTAAGGTTAGGGGCACCACACCTCGCTGGATCGATTTTTGGGTAAGAGTTAACAACATAGATGTTCCCAATTCTAACATAAGAGCGGTATTACAGGATCCGCAGGAAAAAACTGTTGTCCCAATGAACAGTGTATTACCTCTTAACAGGGGCGACACATTGAATATTATGATGGCCACGGAAACAATAGACGAAGGTATTGGACTAGAAGCAATAGAACCCGATGGAGAACCTACAATTCCAAGCATAATTGTAACAGTAGTACAGTTGGATTGAACTGTACGTAATAACGACTCCAAATGGCAGCTGCTGTTTGGGCTGAACCGACCAAAGTTCCCTTTATCAATATTATTCTTGGAAGTACGATCCAGGATGTTATGCTCCGAATTATGAAGTTACTGTAGATAATACCGGACAAGATAATAAAGATAAAAATATGGCGATGGATAAAATCAAAAGTTGGTCAGAAATTGTGAATCCATACTTATATCAGAAGCTGGCCAGTTCGTAGGTCTTTACGAGACAAGACAAGGTACAGACCGACACTCAGCTTAATAGAAATCCGACAAGCACGTTCTATGCCTGTTCTGAATTTCAATATCTATATGCCATGGAAATTAGAATGTTACCGTACGTAGATCGTAGACTTAATTATTAGCTGTACAAGGTTCAACATGGCTAAACCTAGGATATATTGCATCATCTAACTGGAGACGAAACAGGGAGTGAGGACAGATGGGATGAGAAATAAAATAGGTCTCATATAATTGCAGAATATTTAGATGAATTTTCGGTTTATAGTTCCTCAAGAAATATTGAAAACTTGACCATGTAGCAGTAATTATTATTTAGGCATACATTTACTCACTTAAGTAGCCCTTAACATCTAATAACTTCCTTCCGCAAAACATTTCCTGTGTTGTATATGGAGGCATTACGCTATTCAGATTATCTTTCTCCTTTTTCTTTTTCGATTTTTTTATTGGATTTAGTTTAGACATTGTTGTTGTAAAGATAATAAATTGTGAATTAACCAGTGCAAAATTTAGTGGCAGCTTTAATCCCACTCAACCCAGACCAACCCCATCTTTTTGCTTTTGATACTTCAATACAGTAAATATTATCTTCAACTGATGTATCATATGTTACATGAAGTCTCATAAAATAGGAATACGAACCGAGGCTTCAAATCCGACTAGCCCCATGCCGCTAGTAGTTCTCTAATTGGATTCATTCATAAAATATGTGGAATTAAAAATGCAAAAACAAACACGATTGGAGAAGGACGAATCACTTACCAATGCATATTCCTTATTTGTCTATGCTATAAGAACTCAAATAACGAGGGATTACTATCTTAGGAGATTAAGAACATTCTTTGATTTTATCAAAATACTTCCGAATGCAAAAATAGAGCGACGACGCAATCATTTTGCCGCACTTGCAATCAAAGATCATGACTGGACATTTAGTAAAATCATTGGTTTTTTACAATATCAAAAGGATAGAGTAGAAAGAGAGGAAATTACGGCAGCAACTCTCTACAACTTTGTAAAGGCACTGAAGTTATTTTGTGAAATGTCTGACGTTCCGGTTTCATGGAAAAAAATTACACGAGGGTTACCTAAAGTAAGGAGCTTTGCGAATGATAGGGCTCCAACGATAGAGGAAATACGTAAGATGACTGAATACCCGGATAGAAGAATGAAGTCAATTGTATTTACTATGGCATCATCGGGTATCAGACTTGGAGCATGGGATTATTTACGACGGAAAGATATTGAACCCATTACAAAAGATGGCCGAATAGTCGCCGCAAAGGTAACCGTTTATGCAGGAGAGGAAGACGAATATATTAGTTTTATCACACCAGAGTCGTTCTACGAATTAGAAAGGTAGATCAGTTATCGAAGGGAAGCAGGTGAAGTCATAGACAAAAACACTTGGGTAATGAGACAGTTATGGAATACAAAGGAAGGTTATTACCATGGTATCGTGACAGAACCAATTAAACTCAAGTCATCCGGAATAAAACGATTAATTGAACGCAATTTGTGGTCTCAAGGTATTAGAAAAAAAACTGACATTAAAAGAAATAGATACGAATTTCAAACCGACCACGGATTTAGAAAATGGTTCAAAACAAGATGCGAAATTGCAGGAATGAAAAGTATTAACATTGAAAAATTGATGGGACATTCTGTTGGTATCTCCGATTCATATTATAGAGCCACAGAATCAGAACTGTTGGACGATTATCTGAAGGCAATTGATTTACTTACAATAAATGAAGAGAGTAGACTAAGAAACAAAGTGAAAGTCCTAGAAGTTGAGAAATTAAGGCTTGACCAATTGGAATTTACTCTAAAACGATTGGAAGAAAAATATTACAGGAAAAAACTGCTATAAAAAGTAGAAATTAAGGCAAAGGAAAATTGCAAGAGTTATTTGTAAAGAAATTCCCTTTTCTTAAACTAGAATCAAAGTATACTGAGCTATGGTTAAAGAAAACATGGATTAAGGTATTTCCTACAAAGAACTGTAAAGATATCAGGGGTACTTTGAAGCCTCTTATATATGGGTAGATGAATCAGATTACCTAGAAGAATCTATTCAGGATGAACTATTACATGCAATATCTCCCTACGAGGAAAAAAGCAATTGCAAGATAATACTATGTTCTACGCCTAACCGTCCTGATGGGTTAATGCAACGGATCGAATTAGACCCTAATAGTAAATACGTCAAGTTAAAACTAGATTATACTTATGGCTTGAATAAAATTTATGACACAAAGGAAATAGAACGGAAGAAATTGGATCCTGAGTTCCCTAGAGAATACACCTGTCAATATTTGGGTATGGTCGGTAATGTATTCAGTAGTTCACAGGTTCAAAAGTGCATAGACTTAGGTTCAGATTTTAGCACTGATAAGATACCCCTATCATTATACACTTTAAAATCCGTGGGGGTTGACTTTGGTTTTAGTTCATCAAGTACAGCAATAATTACCCTTGAGCATATCAAGACTAATGAAGGTAAACATATCATAAGAGTCGTAGATTGTTACGACATCGATAAAGGTGACCCCAATAAGATTGTAGATCTATGTTGGTCAATATGGCAAAAACATAATTTCATGAATACTGTATATTTCATAGACGGCAGTAATAGGGCAATGGTTAACCTACTAAAGATACGTTGGCAAGAGTCTTTAGTTTGGGAGAGTACACTAGACTTTGGTCACAATTCAAACATAAAGATAAGATCGGTTAACTTCAATAGTGAACATAAGAATATGTTGAGTAATCTCTATGCAGTAATAAGTAAAGGGTATGTCGCAATTGACCCACGATATAATAAACTCCATACTAGTCTTAGAACAGCATACGCTAAAGAGTTAACATTAGATAAAGAGCAAACAAGTTATGATGATTTACTGGACGCTTTAAGATTAAGTTTAAAGGGTTACAACATAGAATAAATCGATATTATTCTTGCATAACTTGAGCGGATTATTATAATGAAGAAACTTTAATAGATTGACAGGGTACCTGACCCTAATGCAGGCTAAATCTCTAATTATTGTGCCCATATCCATGTTACTTGTCGTATCAATTTATAGTTCATTTTCTATATCTGATGTATGCGCTAAGACTGTCTACGGTAAACCTCAGTGCCAGACAGACAAGAATGCCGATGGATCCACTATAAAATTCTGTTGCCGGTTGGTAATTGATACTGATACAGAAACTATCACAGAACAGTGCAATAAATGTACAACAAGTGGCGGCAGCACTAGTTGTACTGCCTCTAAAACCGGTTCCCAATTGAAGCTGAATGAAATATTCCCAGACCTTCTTGCCACTGGTCCCAGTGATACAAGCAATGAAACGAAAGTTCCCAACACGGACCTTCTTACAGGTGAGAGTCTCGTTAAAAGTGAAAATGCTACAGATGGTGATGATTTTACAAAGCCTCCGAAGGATCTCGGCGGTTTGAATGACGAAGATTTACCTGAACCCGATCAATAAATTCAATGAAAAGTACAACAAACATTCTCCACTAATGAATATTCACTTGATAAAGAACAAACTTCTTATGATGATTTGTTAGATGGATTAAGGTTATCTCTCAAGGGTTATAATATTAAGTAAATTAATCTTTGAAATTATAAGGTTTTTCAATATTGCAAAATGAAATTGAAGATTCTAATAGATGGCTTGATCGTGAAACTGATGAAAGTACTTACAAACGAGATCTTCAAAAAAGGATTGAGTTAATAAACTGGGGTTTTAGAAAAAATGAATAATCCGGATATTTTAATTTGTGATATTATAGAATCTGAAATGATTGATGTTATAGGTAAAATAAACAAAACAGATTCTGCAATAGAAGCCGATCCTTTGCACAGTGAATTAAGAATCCTGGATTGGATTTTATATCAAGTTTGTAGTAATGAAATAAAAAAGGTTTAGGGCATTCCTTTGCAGAATCTGTATCATATGTAAGTCGAGTCCTGGGAACTGTTGCTAATAGTTGGACCACGTGCAGTGAAATAAACCGCAAACAAAGTGCTTATAATATTGCTAATCGTCTTTAGCAATTGCGAGACATTGGATCGTGGGAGGATTGGTTGTCTTATGGCCAATAATACCAATCAAACTCAAAATAATTAAATAAAAAAAGTAAAATCTCGATACGATATGGTAAGGCGCAATCCATACAATAATCCTAATTTTAATCAAGAGCAGATAGAGCCAGAAAAAGAAAAAGTAATTATATTTGATGATGGATCCCTGGAATCTCTACCCTTGGAATATGATTGTCTGAATAATCAACCATTAAAATAGAAAAAATAGATGATTTGAATGACGGACTTTCATTCAATTTGAGCACGTAATGTTACAATTTCAGATGTCATAGAAAAGTTAATCGTGTAATAATGATGGTTTTCTGGTTTCAATTTCAAAGAGCACACCTTCCACGTTTCCCTGAGATCGAATCTCTCCATCTGTCCTCACAAAGATGTCTATTCTGTTTATCCTCTTACCTCCATTTTGTGTCTTAACTTCGTCGTAAGTCGCGTAAATCTTGCTCGAACTTAACGTGTGCTTCACAACCTCTTCAAGGCGATGCCCTCCATCGGAATAAGTCGATGCCACGGAGATTTTGGGTCTCAGTCCTAGAACTAGATTAGGCGACGTGCCATGCTCACTGCCATGGTGGGTTATCTTCAAGAGATGTGCATAAGGGTTGATCTCTTCGAGCCTTGGGAGCAGTTGGTCTTCGTAGCTTTTGTACGCGTCTCCGGTGAAGAGAAACCATGATTTCTTATACCTGAGGAACATGAAGATTGACCAATATTTTTTTGGCTCGTCTTTCTTCGCCGACGTTGTGCCACGGAGCATGTGAATATCGGTGTCAGGCGCAAAGTTTGGGACACGGTCTTGGTTATCCTTGCTTTCGTCATCATCTATTCCGAATGCTTTGAACGGAAGATCACCTAGCCATTCTTTCAGTCTGTTCAGCTGTCGTTCCGCAGGCGGAGTATCGTTATCAAAGTACCGTGATGTTGTGCTGAAAAGGCCGGTATGCTTCTTCGCCAAGATATGGTAAAAGTTAGTATGGTCCCTGTGAGGGTGGGAGGCGACGATGGCCTTCAGATTCATCCCACTGAGCTTTTTGCCGAGTTGGTCTCCCAAGTCGTCGTTTCTATCAGTCTCTGAACCTGATCCTCCGTCAACAAGTAAACAACTTTTTGCCTGGGAAATCACTATAGCTTCCCCTGGGCCTGTGTAGTAGACGGCCACTTGAAGAGAATTTGCTCTGAATTCTCCTAGCTGCGAGCCGGTAAGAGGTGTCGCATCCATGATCCCGTCAGGATTTGCTAGCCAAAATTTTCGTGTCAACTCTGCCACGGATCCTCTTTCAAGAGCCTAACTAATGAAGTTATATAATCTCATTAAAGTAAGAGAGTTTAGTTAGCACTGAAGGTTTTTTGTTAAAGAAGCTCTTGCCATAATGATTCAACTGGACATTCATTTGATTCATTTGGTAATGAACACTTTGCCACACCTTGGTTCGCCCTCTATACGGAAAAAATCATACTGGTCTTCAGAAAAGATCATCTCAAATTTTCCATCAATATCTGATGTACTGATTCCAGGAAGGTCTGATGATAATGGATCCTTATCAAATGCCTTGACTGCTATATTTGGAAGAGGGTGATTTTGAGAATCCCTTATTAACCCTTTAATCATATATTCCATTCCATAAATGATTACTTGGCATTAGTATAATTTAAAAAGGCTTCTACAAATTTTTGTTCATTGATAATAAGTTTTTTAACTAATTCTTTATTAACAAAAGGTTTTGTAAGATTGATAGTATGGCAAGTGACATTACTGATGAGTATATCCAGATCTAACTAGGAGTTCTATTCAGATCTAGCCTAAAGATGGGCACCCATCCACTACGAGTATGTTAATCCAGTTAACGTCCGCCGTGACATGTTATGCGCGGTGGACTATGATGGAGATTGGGACACTTCAAATAACAGGATTCATTTATCTGAAGATTACAATCTGATTCCAGTCGTTTATTATGCGACTGCAGAAACTGAGACTCATTATTATGTAATGTATTGTTTTTACCATGCAGACGATGCTACATATGAGAACGATCTTGAAGGTTGCTTACTAATAATAGAAAAAGAAGATAGACTTTTAGGAATGATAAGCATTGCTCATTTTGACTTTTTTTCTTTTGTTGTTGACAATAGATTGCAAGCTGGATTAGAAACTATAGATGGCGAACTACTCACTGAAATTTTCAAAGGAGAGGATCATCCCATGACAAAACAATATATTTATAAACACGCATTGTTTGCATGGGGTAGTACTTCTTGGATGTTGCCTTGGACACATGATTCTACAGATAAGTTGGGAATTAGATATTATCCAGCAGAAAAATCATTTGCTCAAGATGAATTCATGGTAGACTCCTTAAACAAAACTGACTTCCCGTATGTTCTTGTAGATATACTAGGAGAAGCGGGTTTTTGGAGGAAACAAGATAGTAAACCTAATCGAACCTTTAAGAGTTGGGGGACATTTAACTCCTCTACAGCAGGCAGTGCCCATGCTCCTTGGATATGGAGTGATAAGAATTGGCCATGGGACGATGTAAGTGATGATTTACCTTGGGGTACTATATTTTTTGATCCTGCAAGAATCGCATCTAGATACTTCTCTGGATTTAATCAATTCAAGATATGTTATTCTAAAAGAATGAATAAGAAAATAACTCAATAAACGAGTTTCCAATTATGTTCCGATTGAATAATCAGTCGTATCCCGACGGGCTCATAAAACATCGTTCCCCAATTATTAACATCTAAAATTCTAGTTTTAGAAATTCCAATAACAGTCCGTATTTTGGGTATTCTCATGATTGTTAGTCTATTTATTATCTTAGTATTGTCTCATATCATCGTCATCATCGCCATGTCCGTCTTTTACTCCCCTTAGTAAATTAGAATCAGAATCAGAAGCGAAATTTACACTAAACGGATTCACTCGTCTTATGCCAGGCAATTCAATGGATAACTTAATGAGATCCTAAGAAAATTTTAAATGTTTCTAACCTCTAAATTCGAATTAGAGTAAGAAATTAGAAATGGTTCGCATATCTTCGATAACACCTGAAGATGATGAAGGAAAAAGAACGCCAATACCAAAAATAACATGGAATAACAAGACAGAAGAGTCATACAAAGAACAGGCCTTTTGCCCTGAGCAAGGCAAAGACGACTTTTATTATGAAGAACCTCCACGCATCAACTTGGAAGAAAAAAGGTTTCTTTCAGAAGTTGATACAAAGCGGCTAAGAACACGTATCCTTAGTAGCCCAACAGAAAAGAAAGACAAAATAGTAATAAGCCAATAACAAGTCAATTCACGCATGGCATGGGATTGGACAGACTTCATTTCCCCAGTGGTTACTGCAATAATTGGGGTCGTGACTATTTACTTGGTAAAAGAACAATTTGAAAAACAATTTGAATTTAATAAAGAACAACATCAAGTTCAAGGTCTACTAGATGCATTTAAAGTCCTTGATAAACAAGAACATAGAGAGTTTCGAAAAAAAGTATTTGCGCTGTATCATGAATATTATGAAAATGGAGATGTAAAAATATTCAAAGACGATGCAATCGCGAATGTCATGGCAGATTTTGATATAATGGGCAAATTAGTAGAGTCCAACAATATTGATAAGAATGAATTTTTAGAGGAGTATGGTTCACTCGCTTATCGGTGTTGGAAATGTCTGCAGGATCACATAATACATGAGAGACAGGAGAGAAACTTTCCCCCTTTTATGACTTGGTTTGAGTGGCTGGCGAATGAAGGATACAATTATTGGAAGGAGCATAAGCCTCAAGGGTATGACTTGGATGATAGTATCTTATTCCATCCAAATGATCCCAATAGGAAAATAAATTTTCGATCCAAACCTTAGAAAAAGAAAAAGTAGTCCGATTTGATATTTAGTCTAAATAAAGCATAGAACTTTAACTGTCCATTAACCATCCATGGCGGGGATCGCTAATTTCAATGAATTACTGATAATTAGAAAGTTCTTAATCAACACGTCAAGCATAATTACGACCAATGTACCAATTACTGTAGCTCTAGCTTTAAAAACAAATTTAGGTTAGGTAAAGTGAAGTATTGATTATTCTACTTTAGTCCGAATAGATCCGCATGGTATTTACAGACGTTGAGTAGTCCTGGTCTTCCTCCCTCTTCATCACATGCAATATGGGGTAACCAATTCACTGCAGCTCTTCCACAACCCTGACCCTGTTCGTAAAGACCGAATACACATTTTCCATCTGGTCTTGTTTCTCTATCGATATTCAGTGTGTTTTCTATTATTTGGATTTGTTCTTCTCTCAACATTTCAACTATTAAGTTATAACAACTATTAAGTTATAAGCGTTACCATTTGAATAATCGAATAGTAAATTTGGCGTGATAAAGATGATTAAGATGGTAAATTAGCAATTACTATCTATTAATCGCCTAAAAAAGGAAACTTTAAAGCTTACATGTTGTCTTTAATACTGAGAATCCATTTTTAGAATCGACAACCTCACAGCTACCAACGGATTAGATCCTACCTTTTAATTTCCATTGATTGGATAAAAATTAACTTTTACAATTTTTCTTACCATTAAACAGTCATCACAAAGTAAAGAAAGATTTTTTATGCCTTTTCATTCTGTGTTTCTTTGAATGACAATTGGAACAAAGGATTTGGCGATTTGAGCTTTTATTGTTATTTCTGTTACCATCCTTATGATCAAGTTGACGCGAAAATTTTATTTAGGTAACTTTTAAAGATTACATTCCTTTTTATCTTCGTAATTCTTAACCTGACATTTGTTAATTATATTTTCTACATAATATTCTTTATTCCATGATCATTTCCAGTGGTCTCATAAAGGGAGACATCCTTACCTTAATCAATTAAATCTTCGCAATATTTTTTTGACCCACTATAATGTCAAAAGTTCTTTTATGGTAGCACCATCCAGAGGTTTCATTTCCTCCTTTCCGGTTACCACCTCAAGGAGCACAGAATCAGAAAGTAAAATTTTTTTCAATTTTTCGTCTTGTATCAAATTGCCTATTTCGTCTTCAATACTTCTTGCTTTTTTGCGAAATGGTTTTCCACTCTTCCTTCGCGTAACTACTTCTGCTATCATATCAAATACTCTTATTAATTCTGGATGCCTTTCTAGATAGTCAGTTAAATAAGGCCACCTCAGTGTGATTATTACCCATCTTGCTAACCTATCGGATGATGAA